>OGRF01001057.1_pt1 | contig 20170 bp, 14 predicted proteins | sample 1553381 | NCBI WGS metagenome assembly OGRF01 (sample SAMEA2580060, study PRJEB22360) | human gut metagenome | biome: human gut; feature: human-associated habitat; material: faeces | place: Denmark | collected 2008/2010
GGCTTTGGATCATGATTATTATATCTGGGTGAAAAATGGAAATTTGAGAAAGCTAAAGAGAGGAATTTATCATAAAAAATTATAATTCAGGACGAATTTGCGCTAAAAGAAGTTGGTCCGCCGGAAGCCACGGAACAGAATCAAGCTCTTCTTTTGTCAGCCAGCGTGCAGCCTCGGCTTCTTTCAGCACCAGTTCGCCGGAAACCACCTCGCACCAGAAGCAATCCATGGAAAGATGAAAGGTCGGATAATCGTATTCAATGGTACCAATCAAATCGCCTACCGCGATCTCGGCATCCAGCTCTTCCCTGATTTCTCGTTTCAGCGCCTGCTGCGGGGTTTCACCCGGCTCGATTTTGCCGCCCGGAAATTCCCATCCGCCCTTATACTCACCGTAGCCGCGGGCGGTGGCATAAATTTTATGTTTCGTCTGAATATCGTCGCAGATCACGGCTGCAACAACGCGAATCATTTTCATGAAAATCTCCTGAATTATTTTTCATAATAGAGTGGACAACCCAGTTTTCTCAATTTGGATTCGATTGCTCCTGTAGAACGTTTTAGAATCAAAGAAATTCGTTTGATGCTGTTCCCCTGCTGGTGGAGCCGCAATAATTCACGTTCTTCTTTTTGCGACCATGCTGTTCCAGCGCGAGAATAACGCTCTGCCTTTTTGTTTCGAGGAAGAGACTTCAGATATTCAGCGGTAGATTCAATGGAGCAATGTTCCAATACGATTTTTAATGCTTCTTGAATTTCTTCCTGAGCACAACTATCATTTTCAGACAGAATCCAACCGGTTAAAGGATTAATACCTTTTGCGAGAGTTTCAATTATGGTGCGAGCCAGCATATCGTCCATAGTATGTTACCCCACGATCAATTTGTTGGTCTTTTTGAGAAACTTTGCAGGGATTGGGCGGTTCAGCCGCCATGTGATATTCATGGGGCGGGAACCTTCGTGCTTGACATAGTTCACCGTGCCCAGATAGGTATACGCTCCTGCACCGCCAAAACGGGCCTCTGCCTTGAACTCGCGCACGAACAGCAGCACCCGGCTTCCTTTTTCCCGGTGATGGATGTAGCGCTGCCCGGTGGCAGAGTTTTCGGCGGTGGTGCTCTGGCTCTGCCAGTGGAACAGGCTTTCGTTAATGGAATAATCCTTGTACATGGTGGTAGGGGAGTAATCCTTGTCTGCCTTGTTCAGGGTCACAAAGAATACGTCCAGCTGCTTTTCCGGCAGCCATTTCACGCCTTCGCGGACGGTGGCGGGCTTCAAAAAGTCCAGTGCTACCAGCAGCTGGTCGCGGGTATAGGTGCAGTGCAGGTCCAGCGGACAATCAAAGCCCACATCCACAGGTTCGTCGATAAAATCAATGCGGTCATATTGATACTGCAAAAGTGCCTGTAGCTCCCCCAGCAAAACGGGACTGTCTGAGAGAGCATACAGGTTATCGAGAACTTCCTCATCGTCCCAGCTTTCTGCGGTCTTGCCCCAAAGGGTCACATAGAACATTTGCAGCATCCGCCGTTCCACCGGCGACAGGACTGCAAAATTGGTGTTGTCCAATTTCGACAGAAGCTCCAGCAAAAAATGGATCCACCTGCGGGAATCCACGACTGCAAAGCGTGCAAGGGCTTTGGTCATAGTTTCTTCCAAGGGTTCTGCAAAATCGGATGCCGCCCCTGCGCGGACGCACAGCCTGCTGAAGCAGACCTTTTTGCTGTAAATCGCACGCGGGTCAAGATGATAGTAGTCGAGGAAGTTCCCAAGTGTCAGGGGCAGACCAGTATCCTCGGTGAAGGCGGCCGCCCGCGCCACAAGCCCGGAGGTGCGGTCATAGGAGGCGCTGATATTATCCAGCACATATTTTGCGGCATATTTCTCCAACTGAATATAGCAGCCTTTAGGTGCAGAGACAAAGCCCTCTTTGAGCTCCCGGCTGACGCTGCGGGTGGTGTTGGAGAGCAGCGCGGCAAATTTCTCTTCGAAATTATACTTCTTGTTCGCCTGCCCGATGAAGTCCAATACGGTCAAGCATTCCTTGTTTTCGGCCAGACGCAGGCCGCGGCCCAGCTGCTGCAAAAACACAGTCAGAGACTCGGTGGGGCGCAGGAACAGCACGGTATTGACTTCCGGGATGTCTACGCCCTCGTTATAGATGTCCACTACAAAAATGAAGCGAATCTCCCCGGAAACGAGCCGCTGTTTGACGGTGTTGCGTTCCTCGTCGGAGGAATCCCCGGTCAGCGCCATGGACGGGATGCCGTGGGTATTAAAGTAGCGCGCCATAAATTGGGCATGAGCAATGGAAACGCAGAACCCAAGCCCCTTCACTTCGTCGATATCGGTGACATATTTCAGGATGGAGTTTACCACAAGGTCAGCGCGGCGCTCCGCCACCATGCCGCTGAGGGTGTACAGGTTGGACAACTCGTTTTTATCGTAGCCGCCGGTGCACCATTTCAGGCTGCTCAGATCTGCCGTGTCAGTGACGCCGAAATATTGGAAGGGACAGAGCAGTTTCCGGTCAATCGCTTCCGGCAGACGGATCTCGGCGGCAATGCGCCCGCCGAAATAGTCCAGAACGCTTTTGCCGTCCATACGTTCCGGGGTAGCAGTCAGTCCCAGCAGGATCTTCGGCTGGTAATATTCCAGCAGCTTCTGATAAGTGGGTGCAGCTGCATGGTGGAACTCGTCTACAACGATGTAATCGTAGAAATCCGCTGCCGTTTTGGCGGCAAGCTCCTGAGAATTGAAGGTCTGGATGGAAACAAACAGATGGTCGATGCTGTCGGCTTTGTGGCTGCCCACATACAGCTCGCCGAAATTGGCATCCTTCAGTACCGCCCGGAAGGTGTACAGGCTCTGCTTCAGGATCTCCTCCCGATGTGCCACAAACAGCAGACGGCAGGGCTGCCCCGGATGCTGTTTGCAGAAGCGCTTGTAATCCAGTGCGGAGATCACGGTTTTGCCGGTGCCGGTAGCGGCCACCACCAAGTTGCGATTATACCCCCGAACGGTGCGCTCGGCATTCAGCCGGTCCAGAATTTCCTGCTGGTAGGAATAGGGCAGAATATCCAGGGTATAGATCCCGCTGTGGTCGGTCTCGCTGTATTTTTCGGCTTTCAGGGCGCGGGTCAGCCGCTCTCGCTGCCCTTCATCGTAATATTCAAACTCGCTGGAGTTCCAGTAGCTTTCAAAGGTGGCTGCGATCTTTTCGATGGTCTCCGGCAGGTCCTTTCGGGTCACCTTGATGTTCCATTCCAGACCGCTGGAAATTGCCGCATTGGACAGGTTGGAGGAGCCTACATACGCCGTAGTAAAGCCGGTGTTCCGGTAAAATACATAGGTCTTTGCGTGCAGGCGGGTACGCTTGGTGTCGTAGCTCACCTTGATCTTCGTATTGGGCAGTGCGCGCAGCTCCTCGATGGCTTTCACGTCCGTAGCGCCCATATAAGAGGTGGTGATGATGCGCAATTCGCCGCCGCTTTGTGCAAACTGCCGCAGCTCGTCCATGATGAGGCGCAAGCCGCTCCACTTGATAAAGGAGACCAGCATATCAATGCGGTCGGCGGAAACGATCTCCTTTTTCAGCTCCGTGTACATCTGCGGCTCATGGATGGCGCCGGTAAACAGGGAACTTTGCGCAATGGAGGTCTCCGGGCGGTCAAGGTCCTTTGCGCTTTTTCCTGTAGCAAGGCCAGGTCATTTTGCTGCAAAAGCGCAAGAAGCTGCTCTGCCCGCTGGTCAACACCGAGCGCGGCAAAGTCAGTTTCCTGTGTGGTGTTCTGGATGGTGGTCACGATCTGATTTGCCAGCTGGATCTGCGCCTCGATGCCGCCGCCGTTATCCTGTACGTTCTCAAGGCCCTTCTGCACCACATCGGTCAGATACTGTGCCAGTACCTTGGCAGCCTCCGCCGTGTCGATGGGCGCAGTGGACTTGCGGGCTTCCGGGATCTTCGCAAGCTCGCTGTTCAGTGCGTTGTTGATGACCTGTTCATACAGTCCGGGGTAGAGCATAGATGCACTTCCTTGCCGTTTTCTTTTATTATAGCGCCCGGTAAAAGAATATTCAATGATTGAGGGTATGAGATATGCTTTGCGATTCTCTACCACTTAGATCAGGGTGACGACTCGCATGATGTCAGCCTTGCGCAGTTTGCCACAACAATGCATCCTTTCAGTCCGTATTCAGCCAATTTTAGCTCTAGTTAAACATGAGCGTTATCGGGAAGAAAATAACAGTATTTATATTTCGAACAATAGGAGCGGAACCTTGAAAAGAGACTCCACGCTTATTGTTGAACGAGTGGGAACAGTGTATTTGATATACAAAAACCATTCCGAGATTTGTAAGACCTTTGCATTGATTTCGTTCGTTTGTTGGAGTAAAATAAAAATGGCTTGTTATAGACTGCCACCATCTGTGAATGAACGATGCTGAGGGTTACTATGGAATACGTATCAATTAAACAAATCTCTGAAAAATGGGGCATTTGTTCAAGACGAGTGCAGACCTTGTGTACAGAAGGCCGCATCGAAGGAGCACAGCGTGTTGGGCACCAGTGGATCATTCCTGCAGATGCTCCAAAACCAAAAGATGCTAGAGTAAAGAGCGGAAAATACATTAAATCGAAGAATGAAAATGGAGAAGATATAGATGAACAGAAAACCATATAGTGCAGGTGCCGTGAAATTTTCATTCTGGTTTATTGAGTTTCGGAAAACGGTCCAGTTGCTGGCAGAGGGCAAGAGCTTTTCGGAAATAAAACTGCTGAACGAGCAAGAGAATATTTACAGCGCATCCACAAAGGCACGGGCACAGATGATCTACTCTACCGTTACGGCGCGCATAAAGATGCTGGACCCCAGCTTTTACCCGGTTTTCCTGAGCAGCGATATTGCAACGCAGAAGATGTTTGCGCTGGTAGCAGCACTTGCACACGATACGCTTTTCTTTGACTTTGTGTACGAAGTTGTGCGGGAAAAGATGATCCTTGGAGTGGACGAACTGACTGATGCGGATATCCGGGTGTTCTTCAAGGACAAGCAGGCGCAAAGCGAGAAAGTAGCAGCCTTTCAGGACTACACGCTGCATCGGCTGGGAGCGGCATACAAAACGCAGCTCTATGAGGCAGGAATGTTGGACGGAAACAAGGGCAGCTCGCGTAAGATTCTGCGCCCGATTTTGGACATTGCGCTGGAACGCTGGCTGCAAGACAATGGATATGCCATTATGGTCAATGCGCTTACGGGGGTAAGATAAGATGGAAACTGTGAATGGGTGCCTGAGCGACCGGCTGGATGAGATGGAAGCGGCAATCCGGAAAACGTCCTTCCGCAAGGGAACCGGCAGAGCCAACGAGGTGAACTACTGGGTTTTCGACTATCCACCGGAAAAAGAGCTGGAAGTTCGTGATCGAATCGAGTATATGAAAGGCAAAAATGCCCGTGGGGATGATGACTTTGAGCTGGTGGTATTTGATCTCTACGATGTTATCATAGATTTTCTGGCGAAGAAAAACTTTTTGGAAAAGTGCTATGACTTTGAAAAGAAAAATGGAATGGAGCGGATCACCAAAGCGGTTACCAACGCCATGAAGATCAATGACAACGACAGCCTCATCGTGCAGTATATCAAGGAACATACGCCGGAGAACGCCATCGTGTTTTTGACGGGTATCGGAAAGTGCTATCCGATCTTGCGGTCCCATAAGGTTTTGAACAACCTGCATCAGGCATTTGTCCGCTGCCCGGTCGTAATGTTCTTTCCGGGCACCTACAACGAACAGGAACTGATCTTGTTCAACGAGATTAAGGACGATAACTATTACCGGGCATTCCGGCTGGTGAAATAAAGGGAGGATACAGTAGCTATGCAGATCAAGAAGATGTTCCGTAAGGAGATCGACCGTGAACTTCAGGGTGTTATCGTAGTCGGTCAGGGCGCAGAGACCAATGTTGCACAGGAACTGGAAGAGTATGTGGTGACTCGTGAACTGCAGCGGCACTTTGCGGATTTTTTTGCGGCTTATAAAAAAGGTATTCTGGGCACCACGCCGAAAATGGGCGTATGGATCTCCGGCTTCTTTGGAAGTGGTAAATCTCACTTCCTGAAGATCCTGTCCTATCTGCTGGAAAACAGGCAGGTGGGCGACAAGCACGCACTGGATTTCTTTATCGACGATAAAAAGATCACAAACCAGATGGTTCTGGCAGATATGAAGCTGGCAGCAGACACGCCGACGGATGTGATCCTGTTCAATATCGACTCCAAAAGCGAATCCAACAGCAAGGAGAACAAGGATGCCATCGTGAACGTGTTCCTGAAGGTGTTCAACGGAATGCAGGGGTTCTGCGGCTCCATGCCCTACCTTGCGGATTTGGAACGCCACCTTGCTGAGGCAGACCAGCTTGCTGCGTTCAAGGAAAAATTTGAGGATGCCTATGGCGATGCGTGGGAGGATTCCCGGCAGGACTTTGATTTTATTCAGGACACCGTTGTGGAGGTTCTGGTGGAAATGGGCTTTATGAGCGAGCCCGCCGCCCGCAACTGGTGCGAAAAGGCAACAGAGCCCTACCAGATCAGCATCGAAGACTTTGCCAAGCGTGTGAAGGCATATTTGGATAAGAAGGGCAGCAACCATCATGTTGTCTTTTTGGTGGATGAGATCGGTCAGTATATCGGCGATGACTCCAAGCTGATGCTGAACCTCCAGACTGTGACCGAGGAACTGGGCAAGGAATGTCAGGGCAAGGCGTGGGTCATTGTGACCTCTCAGCAGGATATCGACTCCATCACCAAGGTGAAGGGCAACGATTTCTCTAAGATCCAAGGTCGCTTTGATACCCGTCTGTCCCTGTCCTCTGCAAACGTGGATGCCGTTATCAAAAAACGTATTCTGGAAAAGACCGACACCGCAGCCCAGAGCCTGCGGTTGATCTACGACCAGAAGGGCACCATCATCAAGAACCTCATTGTTTTCAACGACGGTGTGGAGAAAAAGCTGTACGCCAATGCGGAGGATTTTGCAGAGGTGTACCCTTTTGTACCCTATCAGTTCAACCTTCTGGCAAGTGTGCTGACCAGCATCCGTACCCACGGTGCATCCGGTAAGCATCTGTCCGAGGGCGAGCGCTCCATGCTGGCACTGTTCAAAGAGTCTGCCATGCAGCTGATGAACGAAGAAACCGGTGCCATCGTGCCGTTCCATAAATTCTACGATGCACTGGAAAACTTCCTTGACCACAGCCACAGCAGCGTGATCATTCGTGCTTACGATAACAGCTACATCAACCCGGAAAAGAAGGAAAAGGACGTCTTTGCCATCAACGTGCTGAAGACCCTGTTCCTGATCAAATATGTGGTGGAGATCGAGGCAAATGTGGACAACATCACCAGCCTGATGATCTCCAACATCGACGATGACCGCCTTGCCCTGAAAGCAGAGGTGGAGGAAGCCCTGAAGGTGCTGATGCGCCAGATGCTGATCCAGAAAAACGGCAGCGTCTATGTGTTCCTGACCGATGAGGAGCAGGAGATCAACAACGAGATTGAAAAAGAAAACGTGGAGATGCCGGAAGTCCTCACGAAGATCGCTGAGATGATCTTTGAGGACATCTTCCCCAGCAAAAAGTACCAGTATCCGGCATTCGGCGGACGGTACACCTTCCCGTTCAACCAGATGGTGGATGACCGCCCCTACAAGGCAAATCAAAGCTACGATATCGGGCTGCGTGTGCTGACCCCGTGGTATGAGGGTGGTGTGGAGGACTCTACCCTGCGGATGATCTCCGGGCAGGGCAAGAAAGTGCTGGTGGCACTGCCCAACGATGACTCCTTCCTGACCGAAATGCGCGCCTACCTGAAGATCGAGCGCTTCCTGCGTAAGAATACCTCGGTACAGCTTGCAAAGTACGAGGCCATCAAGGAAGCAAAGCGGGTGGAGATGCGGGAACGCAACAGCAACGCCAAGCTCTACCTGACCGAGGCACTGAAGGATGCTACCATCTATGTAAACGGTGATGTGCTGCGTACCTCCGGCAAGGAAGTGAACAGCCGCATCAACGAGGCAATCGCTCGTCTGGTGCAGACGGTCTACCATAAACTGTCCTACATTACCGCCCCCATGGGCGAGACCGACATCCGCAAGCTGTTCCGCAGCAGCAACCAGCTCTCCCTCACCTTGGAGGACAGCTCTGAGGCAAATGTCCATGCGCTGGATGACGTTCTGCAATTTATCGGCGGCAACTCCCGGATGCACATGAAGACTTCCATGAAAACCATCAAGGATCGGTTTATGAAAGCCCCCTACGGCTTTGTGGAGGACGATGTGCAGTGGCTGGTGGCACGGCTGTTCAAACGGGGCGACCTTGCCTTTACGGTGAACGGCGAAAGCGTGAACGCCAACAACCGCACCGAGGAAGAGCTTGTGGGATACATCACCAAAAAGCAGTTTGTGGACAAGCTGCTGATGGAGGTCCGTGTCCGGGTGCCGGAAAAGCAGAAAAAGGCTGTCCGCACCATTATGAAGGAGCTGTTCAACGTGCTGCCCACGGCAGAGGACGAGGACACCATGATGAGCGAGTTCCGGCGTTACTGCGAGCGCACCATCACCTCCATCGACCGTCTGGAGCCCCGGTATCAGCTTTACGCCTACCCCGGCAGGCAGGTCCTTGCTGAGGGCAAAAAGCTGATGAGCAGCCTGCTGCAGATCAATGCTCCGCTGGAATTTTTCAAGGAAGTCAGCGACGGGCAGGACGAGCTGCTGGATTTTGGCGAGGACTTTGAGCCGGTGCAGAAATTTTTCAGCCCAAACAGCGAGCAGGAGCAGATCTTCCGCCGTGCACTGGATATGCTGGGCATTTACGATGACAGCAAGACCTATATCGTGAACACCGCACTGGAAGATGTTGTCCGGCAGATGCGCAGCATCGTGGGCATGAAAGCACCCTACCGTGAGATCCCCAAGCTGCCGGAGCTGCGGGAAAAGTTCATGACTCTGTACAACGAAATTCTGGAAGAACAGTCTGCACCGGTGGTAAAGGCCATTAAGGACGACCGCAACCGTGTGCTGGAGGTGCTGAACGACAAGCCCTACAAGGACGCAAAGCACAGTGGTTACATGGAGCGGTTCGAGGAGCTGCTGGACGGTGCCGTGCACTGCAACAATGTGTCGGTGCTGCGCAGCTATCAGGATAAGTCCGATGCGCTGAAGATCCGTCTGCTGAACGAGATGGTAGACGAGGATAACCGCTTGGCACAGCAGGCCATTGCACAGGCAGAAGCGGAACAGAAGCGTCTTGCAGAGGAAGCCCGCAAGCGTGGCGAGACCGTCACCGTGCCGCAGCCGAAGGTCCAGCAGCCTGCCATCAAGGTGCGTACTACCAAAAATCTCTCCATCAAAACGGTGGCGCGGGCAGCGTCCTGGCGGCTGGAAAGCGCAGAGGATGTGGATAAATATCTGGATGCCCTGCGGCAGAGCCTGCTGAAGGAACTTGCCGATGATTCGATCGTGAATGTGGAACTGTAATAGAATGGCGTTGGAGAGAGCAATGGAAAATTTATCGGAAATGGACTTAGAATATAAAAAATGGATTTCTGACATAAGCAGCCGCTTTAAGCAGAGCCAAATCAAAGCTGCGGTTAAGGTAAACGATGAAATGCTGCGGTTTTATTGGCAGCTTGGCAACGAACTCCACGATAAGAAAAACGATTTTTCTTATGGGGATGGCTTTTATAAAACGGTCAGCCGTGATCTTAAAAGAATGCTGCCGGATGTGAAGTCTTTCTCGGAAACAAATCTTCGCTATATGCAGAAGTTTGCGGAGCTGTATGCGATGCCCTCAAATCTTCCCCAGCTTGGGGAAGATTTGGAGCGGCAGATCCCTACAACGCTTTTTGCAATTCCATGGGGACATCATAAGCTTATCATGGACAAGTGCAAAAATGATCCGCAGAAAGCGCTATTCTTTGTTGAACAGGTGATTCAAAACAACTGGTCTCGTGCGGTACTGTTGAATTTTCTGGATACAGACCTTTATGAACGCCAAGGAAAAGCCATCACCAATTTCAAAGCAACACTTCCGGCTGTGCAGAGTGATCTTGCACAGGAAATCACGAAAGATCCGTATAAGTTTGATTTTATCACCTTGACGCAGAGCTACAATGAAAAAGAATTGAAAGATGCCTTGATGGATAACATTCAAAAGTTTCTGTTGGAACTGGGCAATGGATTTGCGTTTGTCGGGCGTGAATACCGAATTGAGATTGGCGATACAGAAAATTTTATTGATATGTTGTTCTATCACATCAGGCTGCATTGCTATGTGGTCGTTGAAGTGAAAATCACTGAATTTGAGGCATCTTATACCGGGCAGCTTGGCACATATGTAGTGGCGGTAAATCATCAGTTGAAAACGGATACCGATGCCCCTACCCTAGGGCTGCTTGTCTGCAAATCGAAAGATAACGTAAAAGCGCAGTATGCGTTGGAGTCCAGCAGCCAGCCACTTGGCGTTTCTGCCTATGAGTTATCGAATCTGATGCCGGAAAATTTCAAGAGTTCACTGCCCTCTATCGACGAGATCGAAAAAGAACTTCTGAAAGATACGGAATAAAGGAAAGTGGGAGCCAGCCATGAACAAAACAGCCATTAAAAACTTTGCCATCTGGGCACGGAATAAGCTGATCGCCGATATCTGCTACCGGGCCGGTCTGATGGGCATTACCGAAAAAGGGATTGCGGATGCACTGCCGCAGAGTACGCGGGAAGCTGAATTCTACGATTTTGGTGCAACGGAGCCTTATATGCTGGATGGCGATGCCATCAAGCAGCGGCGGCAGCTTGTGAGCGCCATCCGGGAGAAGGAGGCCGACACCGATTACGCCACTGCCTACCAGTACATCATGGAGGAAGTGGCCTACACATGGTTCAACCGCCTGATCGCTGTGCGGTTCATGGAGGTCAACGACTATTTGCCCTCCCACCTGCGGGTGCTTAGCTCAGAGAGCGGCAAGGTGGAGCCGGATCTGGTCACCACCCCCTTTGATGCCGAGTTGCCCTTTACCGCCGAGGAAGAAGCCCAGATCATCCAGTGGAAGCAGGACAACAAGCTGGACGAGCTGTTCCGCTTTTTGTTCATCAAGCAGTGCAATGCGCTGAATGAGATCCTGCCCGGTCTGTTTGAAAAGACCACCGACTACACCGAAGTCCTGCTGAACCTTTCGGTGGTGGATCAGGAGGGCGTGGTGTACAAGCTGACCCACGATATCCCGGAAAAGGACTTCAACATCGAGCAGGGCGGTCAGGTGGAGATCATTGGCTGGCTGTATCAGTATTACAACACTGAACCTAAAAAGGCTGCTTTTGAAAAGAGCGGAAAGATCACCAAAGAGGAGATCCCGGCGGTGACCCAGTTGTTCACCCCGGATTGGATCGTCCGCTACATGGTGGAAAACAGCCTTGGACGCTTGTGGCTGGAGGGTCACCCGGACAGCGACCTGCGGAAAAACTGGAAGTATTATCTGGACGAAGCCCCGCAGGAGCCGAAGGTGCAGGCAAAGCTGGCAGAAATTCGTAAAGAGTACGCTGCCCTGAGCCCGGAAGACCTGACCCTTATCGATCCCTGCATGGGTTCCGGGCATATTCTGGTCTATGCCTTTGATGTGCTGATGCAGATCTACGAAAGCGTAGGTTACAGCCAGCGGGATGCCGCCAAGAGCATTCTGGAACACAACCTCTACGGTCTGGACATTGACGACCGTGCCTATCAGCTTGCCTACTTTGCCGTGATGATGAAGGCACGACAGTATAACCGCCGCATCCTCAACGGCGAAAATACCTGCCACGTCCACGCCATTCAGGAGAGCAACAACATCAACCGGGCTCACCTCAAGTTCTTTGGGGCGGGCCTTTCGGACTTGGAAAAGAACACCGCCAAAATGCAGTTGGAGGGCTTGCTGGACATCCTCACCGATGCCAAGGAGTATGGCTCTATCCTGAATGTGGAGAGCTACAACTGGGATCTGCTGCGCCGGTTTGTGGGCGGCATTGACGATGAGGTGCAGATTTCGTTGGAAAGCGCCGGTGTGGAGGAGACCGCAGAGCAGTTGAAGCAACTGGTAGAACAGGGCGAGGTGATGGCACAAAAGTATTGGGTTACGGTTACGAATCCGCCGTATGCCGGCATGAGTAAGATGAATGCCAAACTCAATAGTTTTGTGCAGGATAATTATGCAGACTATAAGAGTGATATGTTCTCGGCTTTTGTGGTCAAATGTTCTACCATGACAAGAACAAACGGATATTGCGCTTTCCTCACTCCGTATGTATGGATGTTCATTCAGAGTTACGAGAAAATGCGCAACTATCTGTATGCAAACACAACGATTGAAACGCTGATTCAGTTCGAGTACTCGGCTTTTGAAGAAGCAACTGTTCCAATTTGTACATTTGCATTCAGAAAAGGCTATATTGCGAAAAAAGGCTGTTATCTACGACTGACAGATTTCCGTGGCGGTATGGAAGTTCAGCGTCAAAAAACACTGGAAGCAATCAACAATCATAATTGTGGTTACTATTTTGAGCAATACAGTGATAATTTTGCAAAGATTCCGGGAAGTCCGGTGGCGTATTGGGTAAGTGAGAAATTCACGAATATGTATAAACAAACCTCTATTGCACAAATTGCAACAACTCGTGAAGGAATGACAACGGCTGATAATGATCAATTTGTGCGTCTATGGGAAGAAGTGAATTCTGAGCATATTGCATTTGGATGCACAACTTCTTTTGAAGCCCAAAAAACAAATAGACGTTGGTTTCCATATGCAAAGGGTGGCGATTTCAGAAAATGGTATGGAAATAGCTGGTACGTTGTCGATTGGCAAGATGACGGATGGAGAATTCGCAATTTCAAGGATGAAAAGACCGGAAGAATTCGTTCACACAATTACAATTTGGAGTACATTTTTCGGGAATGTCTTTCATGGACAAGAGTGACTTCTGGGAATTTTTGCATTCGATATTATCCAAAAGGATATTTGTGTGATACTGCTGGAGCTGGTTTATTTGTTGAAAAAGATAGAATGTTTCTTTTGGGTTGGTTATCAACAAATATTGTTAATCAAATGTTACAAATTCAAAATCCGACAATTGTTGTTCAGGCAGGTGATGTTGCTCGTATACCTGTTCCGGAAAAGAAAAACAACAAACAAGATATTGAGAATTTGGTAGAAGATAATATTAGCATATCCAAAGAGGACTGGGACTCTTTTGAAACGAGCTGGGACTTTAAGGTGCACCCGCTGGTGTGATACCTACCCCTCAGTCACCTTCGGTGCCACCTCCTCCTGAAAGGGGGAGGTGGCACGGCGATAGCCGTGACGGAGAGGGTAATTCTGGGCAAGAACCCGTCCACCGCTAATGCGGTCCCCCTCTCCTTTCAGGAGTGGCTTTAGAGGTGAATTATGAACCAACAAGATCTTTACACCGGTTTCAACCGCAAGCTAACCGGACGTGCGCGCGAATTGCGCCACAATATGACAAGGCAGGAAAAACATCTCTGGTATGATTTTTTGAGCAATTACCCGGTCAAAATCTATCGCCAGCGGAGCATTGATTACTTTATTGCGGATTTTTATTGCAGTCGTGCGCATTTGGTAATTGAAATTGACGGTGGGCAGCACTATACAGAAGAAGAGCTGGCCTACGATAAAGAGCGCACGGAAGCCATTGAAAAGCATGATCTGCAAGTGATACGTTTCACAAACAGGGAAGTTGACCAGCGGTTTGAAGGAGTATGTCGGGCCATTGACAGAACAATTAAGGCATTGATGGTGAAATATGATTAGACTATATTACCTCAGCAATACATATAGGGCAACTGTTACTGAAGTAGAAAGCTTGGACTTTATAAAAACAGAAAATTTGAAAGAACAAATTCTTGAACTGTTTCAAAAATTCGGATACGAAAAAGCGAATGATCCTGAAAAACTTTATATAATAGAGGATAAAAAGTTCATACGTTTTGATAATAACAAACAGTTAGAAGAAGACAGTGTTATTTGCTATTCGACGATTGTTTTTCCGCAAAATGCTGTTGAGGTTGGGTATGAAGATGGCATAAAGTATATAATTCATGCAAATGAGGATAACCACAGAAATGACCCGCATATACACGCACAAGCTCAACAGGAAAACCTAAGGATAAGTCTTGGTGATTATACGACCAAAGGCAATATGAAATCTTCCCTAAAACGGAAAGCTATAAAATATGTAAAAGAACATCATGATGAGCTAGAGAAACATTGGGAAGATATTGTTGTAAAAAAGGAGACCAGAGATGGGAAAACTCATTGCAGATAAATTTGCCGCATGGCAGGAAGAATGTGAGCAACGCTTTCAGAAGCTGAAAGCCAACGAGGAAGAGCTGAACCGCATTTTTATTGACATTTACGGCTTGCAGGATGAACTGACCCCGGAAGTGGAAGAGAAAGATGTGACCGTGCGCAAGGCAGATTTGCAGCGAGACATCAAGAGCCTGCTCAGCTATGCCGTGGGCTGTATGTTTGGGCGCTACTCTATTTATAAGGAGGGTTTGCTTTTTGCAGGAGAGCCGTATTCTTTGCAGGCGTTTGTGGACAAGCTGAACGACCGTCCCGGAACGGTTTCAGCAGAGGAACTGGAGCGTGCATACCGTAATGAAGGGGTTGTGGTAGATGAGATGTTCTTCCCGGACGAAGATAATGTCATCCCCATCACCGAGGAAGAATATCTGGACGATGATATTGTCGCCCGCCTGTGCGACTGGCTGAAGGTGGTGTACGGTGCGGATACGCTGGAAGCAAACTTGGATTACATTGCCAAGGCACTGGGCAACAAGGGCACCACCAGCCGGGAGGCCATCCGCAATTACTTTGTGAACGACTTTTTCAAGGATCACTGCCAGACCTACTCGGTCACCGGCTCCGGCAAGCGCCCCATCTACTGGCTGTTCGACAGCGGCAAGCAGAACGGCTTTAAGGCGCTGGTCTACCTCCACCGTTACACCCCGGATACCATCGGCACCCTGCGTGTGGACTACCTGCACAAGATGCAGCGTGTGTACGAATCCGAGATCAACCGGATGCAGGACATGATGGACCACGCCACCAACGCCCGGGAAGCCGCTGCCGCCTCCAAGCGCAAGGACAAGCTGACCAAGCAGTTGAAGGAGTGCCGGGACTACGATGAAAAGATCGGCCATCTGGCTCTCTGCCGCATCGCGCTGGACCTCGACGACGGCGTAAAGGTGAACTACCGCAAGCTCCAGACCGCCGCCGATGGCAAGTTCTACGAGGTGCTGGCCGATAGCAAGAACATCGTGGCGAAAGAGAAGAAATAAGTATCAGATTCTACAGTAAGAAGAGGGTAAAATATGGATAAAAAAGCAGTCTTACAGAAATTAAAAGCGGACATCTCTACATATAATGATTTTTCAGAAATAAAGTATAAGCCGAAGTACGTTTCTGTTTTTGAAGCGGTTTTTGGGCAAGGAAATCATTTTACAACTGCAGCAAATAATACATCATCAGGTTATGGAGTCAAAGGCTGTGCAGAAATAATGTGTGGTGAAATCAGCCATGAAGAATTCATGAGAAATATTCATGAAGCATTGTTGAATCTTTTGGATGAAGCCATTGATTTCTTAGATATGAGTGCAGATGCAGAAGAACATACAGGGGAGGACGTTGTGAAGAATAAGATTTTTATAGTTCACGGACATGATGAGGCATTGAAGTACCAGCTTTCTAATTGGCTGAGAGAGATTGAGCTAGAACCAATTATTCTTCATGAGCAGGCAAACGGAGGAGTCACGTCTATACTGGGAAAATTAGAGAGATATTCTGATGTAGACTGTGCAATCGTTCTTTTTACAGCGGACGACGAAGGATATGAAAAAGGAAAGCCAAAAGAACGAAAACTGCGTGCAAGACAAAATGTTGTATTTGAAGCAGGTTTGTTTGTTGGACGGCTTGGTGCAAAGCGGGTTATTATGCTGTATGATAATGGCGTTGAAATGCCGGGCGATTTGGGTGGTTGTATCTATACTGAAGCTGATAAATATGGTGGCTGGAAAGAACAACTGCGGAAGGAATTTAATGCTATGGGCATCGAATATAAACATTAAACCGTGCCGCATATTTGCCAATTGATCTAATATACACAATTAAGCGGAGTGAATAAAAAAGCCAATGGCTGAGTTGAACTTAAAACAAATCATTGACCGCCTGAATGCGGAATTTGTGGGCGATACCCGCAAGCTGGTGTTCTGGTACGATGACAAGGCAGACTTTGCCGAGGATCTGGAAAACGTGGAGCTGGAAAATGCAAAGATTTACCGCCTCCAGCCCGATAACCAGTTCTATACCAAATACTTTCTGGAACGGGTGGACACCACCACCAATTACCTTGTCTACGCCCCGTTCCCCAAGCCCGATGTGCGGGAAAACCACTTGGAGGACACCCTGCTGTACTCCCGGCGGTTCTTTGCCGACCGTGCCTCGCTGCTGTCGGTAGACCTTGGCATTGAGGAGAAGTATAAGCCTATCCTCGAAAAGTACATCAAGTTCTTTGCCGATAAAAAGCGCACCCAGCGGTTCTACGATCTGGAGATCGAGAATTTCAACGAGGGGAACATCCTCACCGGACTGCTCAGTGCCATCTGCAAAGCACGCACCTGCTCCTTTGAAGAGGTGGTGCGGATCGTGCTCACTGAGAGCAGCCTTGCGGAGAATGCCTACTTGCAGCAGTTTGAACAGTACGACCTGCTGCCGTCCTTCTGGCGGCTGTGCGAGCAGCATTTTGGCTATACGGACGTAAAGCCTACGCTGGAACGGCTGCTGGTGACCCTTTTCGTCACCTATACCGCCCGCTATGTGCAGGCGGAGCTGCCTGCGGCGTGGAAGTCCTTTGTCTCCTACAAGGCAGGCAACATCATTGCCTTCCTCGACAGCCTGATGAACAGCGTCCTCTACCGGGATAAGTACGATGAACTTTCGGATCATGTGGCAAAGGGGCTGAACGTCTATCAGGCGTTCTCCGGCTGCCGTGCTGATGATCTGGTGGAGTGCGATACCTTCCTTGCAGTGGATCAGGTGCTGGTCAAGTGGCTGATGGGGCGGCTTCTTGCCGAGGATACCGGGGCAAAGCTCAACGAGCTGACCATCCCGGAGGTGTGCGAAAAGCGTGCCAAGATGCACTTTGGCAGAAAGACTGACAAGACCTACCAGTTGCTGCAAAGCGCCTACTGCATGGTGCAGGCGGCAAACTATCGCAGCGCCGAGGACTTCAAAGCCATTGTGGACCGGTATCTGTCCGCAGATCATCAGATAGACCAGCAGTACCGGAAGTTCTACTTCTATTACGACAAGCTGGAAAACACCGAAACCTTTGAGCCGCTGCGGGAGCTGGTGGAGAACATCTACACCAACGAATATCTTGCCACCCTTCTCCCGGCATGGAACGAGGGGCTCCGGCAGGAGGAAGCTCTGGCAGTGCTGCCCTTGCAGCGGGATTTCTACAACGCCAACCTGCGCTACGCCAAGGAGCGTACTGTGGTGATCATCTCCGATGCCATGCGGTATGAGGTAGGGCAGGAACTTTTTGCCCGGATGCAGGATGACCCCAAGTGCTCGGCGCAGTTGAACGTGCAGTTGGGCGTGCTGCCCTCCTACACCCGGCTGGGCATGGCTGCGCTTCTCCCGCACCGCACGCTGGAAATGACCGATGACTTTCAGGTTCTGGTGGATGGCACCCTCTGCGATACGCTGGCAGGGCGTCAGCAGGTGCTACAAAGCTATGTGCCGGACAGCGTCTGCATCCAGTTTGACGAGATCAAGAGCATGAAGGTGGCAGACCTGCGGGATGTCCTTACCAAGCGGCAGGTCATCTATGTGTACCACAACCAGATCGATGCCCGTGGTGACAAGCCCAACACCGAGGATGAGGTGTTCAATGCCTGCCAGGAAGCCGTGCAGGAGATCATGGATCTGATCCGCCGCATCAATGGCAGCGGAAACACCCATCACTTTATCGTAACGGCAGACCATGGCTTTATCTACAAGCGGGATAAGCTGTCCGAGAGCGAGAAGATCGCAGGCAAGAGCATGGAAAATGCTTTTGTCAATCGCCGCTTTGTGGTGTCCGCTGCTCCGCTTCAGGATGACGGCATTGGGCACATGAGCATGGGTGCAGTACTGGGCAATCAGGATGCCAAGGTGGTTTCCTACCCGGTCAGCAGCAACGTGTTCAAGGTTGCTGGCGGTGGTGCCAACTACGTCCACGGCGGTTCCTCGCCGCAGGAGATGCTGGTGCCAGTGCTGGATATCAAGATGGAGCGTGGACATCAGGAGACCAAGAACGCAGAGATCGCACTGGTCAGCATTCTCCATAAGATCACGAACTTGATCACCTCTATGGATTTTGTCCAGTCGGAAGCCGTCAGCGATACTGTGAAACCGGCAAAGTATCGGGTGTTCTTTATCTCGGAGGACAACGAGAAGATATCCAACGAAAACACCTATGTAGCAGACAACCGGGAGCTCAGCGCACAAAAGCGCATTTTCCGGCTGCGTTTTACCTTTAAGAACAAGAAGTACGACAAGGATAAGCAGTATTATCTTGTGGTCTACGATGAGGATACAGGTCTGGAACAGTGGCACCATCCGGTGATGATGGATATTGCCTTTGCAGACGATTTTGGCTTTGGATTCTAACAAAAAGGAAGGCGGGGACACCGTATGCTAATGATGGATCAGGCAGCAGAGGGAAACCGGGAAGAACTGCGCCGGAAACTGCGGGAAAACTTTGATGGTCGCATCGTCCGCAAGGATCTGACCAAAAAGATCAAGGAAGGTGCCAACGTACCGGTCTATGTGCTGGAGTTTCTGCTGGGGCAGTATTGCAGCTCGGACGATGAGGAGATCATCGAGCAGGGCGTGCAGAACGTAAAGCATATTCTGGCGGACAACTTTGTGCGCCCAGACGAGGCGCAGAAGGTGCTTTCTCAGTTGCGTCGGAACGGCAGTCACACCATTATTGATATGGTGACCGTGCATCTGGATATCAAGAAAGACTGCTTCTTTGCGGAGTTTTCCAACCTGGGGCTCTCCAATGTGCCCATTACGGACGACTACCCGGAAAAATTTGACCGTTTGCTTTGTGGCGGTATCTGGTGTATCGTTCAACTGGAATATGAATCCGAAGGTGACAGCAGCTTTGGAATAGAGGACTTTGATAGCGAACCCCGGCAGAAAAAGCAGAAGAATATTTCGCCTATCAGCATCCGCAAACTGACCCCCATCCAGATGCCTCATATCGATATTGAGGAAGTACGCACCGGGCGTAAAGCTTTCACACAGGACGAGTGGATGGATGTTATGCTGCGCTCTTGCGGTTATGAGCCGGAGCAGTTGAACCAGCGGGAGAAATGGCTCCTTTTGGCTCGTATGTTGCCGCTGGTGGAGAACAACTTCAACCTCTGCGAGCTTGGACCTCGCAGCACCGGTAAGTCCCATATCTATAAGGAAATCAGCCCCAACAGCATTCTGGTGTCCGGTGGACAGACGACTGTGGCAAACCTGTTCTACAACATGGGACGAAAGACTGTTGGCCTGGTGGGTCTGTGGGACTGTGTGGCTTTTGATGAGGTTGCTGGTATCAAGTTCAAGGACAAAGACGGCATCCAGATCATGAAGGACTATATGGCTTCCGGCTCCTTCGCCCGTGGCAAAGAGGAAAAGGCAGCCTCGGCTTCGATGGTCTTTGTGGGAAATATTAACCAGAGCGTGGATGTGCTGCTAAAAACCTCCAGCCTGTTTGACCCGTTCCCGCCTGAAATGGGAACAGACACTGCATTTTTGGATCGCTTGCATTGTTACATTCCCGGCTGGGAGATCCCAAAATTCCGCCCGGAGCATTTCACCAACGACTACGGCTTCATCACGGATTATCTTGCTGAGTTTATCCGGGAACTGCGTAAGGAGCAGTACGGCGATGCACTAGATAAGTATTTCCGCCTTGGTAAAAATCTGAATCAGCGTGATACGATCGCAGTGCGTAAAATCGTAGGCGGCTATGTAAAGCTGCTGTACCCGGATGGTGAGTTTACCAAAGAGCAAC
>OGRF01001058.1_pt1 | contig 20165 bp, 19 predicted proteins | sample 1553381 | NCBI WGS metagenome assembly OGRF01 (sample SAMEA2580060, study PRJEB22360) | human gut metagenome | biome: human gut; feature: human-associated habitat; material: faeces | place: Denmark | collected 2008/2010
GCTGCCGTAATGCCGGCGCAGCTTGGCACCGGTCAGCAGGCACAGCTTGTTGATTTGGCACAGGCCGTACCGGGGCTTAAATTTGACTTGCGTTATGCGCAGGCAGATAACTGCTTCGGCCAGGCGCTTACAGATGACCAGCGTGCGTTTTTGGATGCCGACGCTGCACAGGCACTGGCGCAGGCACAGCAATATTTAAAACCCTATGGTTACGGTATTCTGGTATGGGAGGCTTACCGCCCGTGGTCAGTTTCCAAACTTGCCTATGATGCCCTGCCGGCAGATAAAAAATCCATGCTGCCCGCGCCGGAGGCTGGTTTCAGCCATAATACCGGGCGCAGCATTGATGTAAGCCTGTATTTGCTTGCAACCGGCGAAAATGCCGGTATGATCAGCGGGTTTGATGAACCCTCCGTGCGTCAGTACGCATCTTTTGCAGGCGGCACAACGCTTGAACGCTACCGCCGTGATTTGCTGCGCAGCGTCATGCAGATGGCGGGCTTTACGGCAAGCGAAACAGAATGGTGGCACTTTGATTACGGCGATATCAAAGGATTTGCACATTTGAATGTAAAACCGCAGTAACAGGCATTTACAGTATCTGTAAATGTGTTATAATATTTACGAAAAAACATAATTAATTATGAGGTGACATATAATGAACGTTTATGATTGCGCTAACGAACTGGCTAAAGCATTAAAGGAAAGCCATGAATTTAAAAAATTACAGGAAGCAAGAGTTGTCCTTAAAAAAGATGCTCAGGCTGAAGAACTTGCCAATGATTTTATTAAATTAAGCTCTGAAATTGAACTTGCCAAATATCAGAAACAGGAAGTTGACAAAGAAAAAGAAGAAAAGCTGCAGAAACTTTCCTCTTTATTAAGTCTGAACCCGACCGCCATGGAATATCTGCATGCGTTTATGCGCTTCCAGATGATGATGGCCGATATTACCAAAACGATTAATGATGTTGTAAAGGAAGCTGTCGGTGAATAATTCCGTTAATCTGTTAGCAGAAATTTTAAAAGAAAAAATGCCCGGCAGGGTTTATTGCAGTGAACCAATGAGCAGGCATACTTCGTTTAAAATCGGCGGCCCGGCAGATGTGCTTGTGCAGCCGGAAGATTCGGAGGGGCTTGCTTTTGCCCTTGCAGCTGCCAAAGATTACGAAGTGCCGGTAACAATTCTCGGCAACGGCTCCAACGTGCTTGTGCGCGACAAAGGTATCCGCGGGCTGGTTATTCAGCTTGGCAATGCACTTAAAAGTTTCCGCCGTGAAGGCAACAGGTTGTTCTTCGGTTCCGGCTATTCGCTGGCTTTGGCGTCACGCAAAGCGTGGGAATGCGGTTTAAGCGGCATGGAATTTGCCGTGGGCATTCCGGGAAGCATTGGCGGCGCCGTTTACATGAATGCCGGTGCGTATAACGGTGAAATGAAAGGCGTTGTGGAAAGCGTAGCCGTTATGGATATGAACGGCAGGGAGTTTGTGCTTACCGCTGTGGATTTGCAGTTTGGCTACCGCAAAACAAGTTTGCAGGAAAGCGGCTATATTATTACCGAAGTTTGCCTGAACATGCAGCCCGGCGACAAAGACGCCATTAAAGCCATGATGGACGATTTCAGCAGCAGGCGCATCAGCAAGCAGCCGCTGGAAATGCCAAGTGCCGGCAGTATGTTTAAGCGTCCGCCGGGATATTTTGCCGGAACGCTTATTGAAGAAGCCGGATTGAAAGGCTATAAGGTTGGCGGCGCGCAGGTTTCGCCCAAGCATGCAGGTTTTGTTGTAAACTGCGGCAACGCCACGGCGGCAGATGTTTTGCAGCTGATAGCGGACGTGCGCAGAGTAATTATGGAAAAAGCCGGTGTGGAGCTTCATCCGGAAGTGCTGGTTATCGGCGAAGAATAAAAAATTTTTCAAAGAGCGGCTGCAAAGCCGTTCTTTTTTATACAGGGCAGTGTTATTGTAGTTGCCCGCTTGTATATGTTATAATAAGCTATCACAGAAAGAGGTATTTTATAAAAAATGGATAATGTTTACGATTTAGTGGAAGATTTTTACGGGCATGACCCGGGCTGGAATTTTCTGCTCCGTCGGGAATACGCCGAGGGCTTTCTGCGTATAGAAGCATGGCATGGAAAAACGCCGGAAGAATTGTATGATATATGGGACCAGCTGACAATGCTGTGCCTTTACCTTGGTAATACGGAACTTATGCTTGGCGATATGAGCGCAGATGATTTTGTGGACTGCATTGCCTGGTGCGGCCGCAACGTATCCGAATTTGACGCCGATTATGAGCATACAAAATATTTTCTGGATACCTGCGTGAGGCTGTACGCCTATTTGCAGAAGAAAAATGTAATTTCTGACGCCGGTGCTCCGCTTGAAGCGGAAGAAAAACTGCTGGCAGGCGGAAAAATGAATATTGTGAATCCGGACGGCAGTTTTACTGATGAAAATAAAGACCGCCGCCTGTTTACGGTGCCGGATGCTTCCAATAAAATATTTTTAAACGTAAATGAACGGATGCAGGAAATTTATGCGGCAATGCATGAATTTTTTACTGAAAGCAGGTTCAGTGTTGATTTGGAACGCGCTTCCGTGCTGTATCATGGAATTTTTGGCAATGCCATTAACGAATCGGCAAAAAGCAGGCAGGAAGCCTTTAATTCATTTTGGGATTATTTTTTGCTTGATTACCGTTTGATGCTGCGCGATATGCACCCGCTGGAATATTTTTACGAAACTGTATGCAGCAGTGACAGCAGTTATTACGATGCAGGCTTTGCCAAGCGCAACAGCGATATTTTAAAGGAAATTATTTCCGCGCGCCTGGTGCTGTTTACCGTGGAAGGTTTTGGCGAAGAAGGCATGTATTTATGCCGCGATTTTCTTACAAACGAAACGTATCAGCTTAATTTGCCGTTAACCGAAGATATTGATACAACTGATATGCTGTTTATCGGCCATTTGTTTTACAACGATAATATGCTTACCGAAAATATGCGCGGCTACAAGATAGACAACATAAATGCTTTGTGCCTGCGCGATACTTTAAAACGCGCTTATAAATGGGTAAGCGTACAGCAGAAAGAACCGGACTGGCAGTGGTTCAGTGAGTATTATCCTATGGTGCTGCGCAATATGCTGTTTTTATATGCGGCAGGCATTGCGCATAAAAACTTTAACAACTATACTGAACATACCGCATTTGCGGCAGCGCCTTACAGTGATGAAACGCTGGTTGCCGGTATTTTAAAAAATATTATGCTGAAAAATTACTTTGCACTTGCAGATGTGCGGCTGGCAACGCAGATGTGGTGCGATTTGCAGGCTGCGGGTGCAGATTTGGCTGCTTACAGTGAAACGGTATGGGCAGCAGGCATAATCTATACATTTGTAAAACTTAACGGTGCCTATACTTTCTTTGATGAACGCATTGCCGGTTTTTGCGGAACGGAAGTGGCTGCCATGCAAAAGGCTTCCGAAACGATATGCGAAGTGCTGCAAATAGAAAAGCATGACCCGCGTTACAGTAACGAAGAAGGCATTTTGGCAATGCTCATGAGTGCTTACATGTAAAGGAGAACTTTATGAAATGTAATTTTTGCGGCAGGGAAGTGCCTAAAGGCACTGAAGAATGCCCATATTGCCATTACAGATTTGAGCAGGAAGCAACGATACTTAATCCGCGTGAGCGTGATGAGTTTGAAGGCGTAACCATTGACGAAAGCGGTTATGAAGAAAACGCTGCCGGAAATAATGGCACAAGAAGCCCCGAATACAGGCAGACTTATGAATACCACAGCGAAGAATACAGCGGTGCGCGCAGCGGCAGAGGCCCTAAAATTTACGTTAAAAACCTTGGCTGCGGTGGTGGGCTGCTTACCGCTTTGCTGGTTATCTGCGTACTGATTGGTTTGTTTATTTTCTTTATGCCGCTGTTTGTTATAATAGCAGGCATTGGCCTGATTTATTATTTCATCAGCAGCTTTTTAGGATGATAACAAAAAAACTGCGCTTCAATCCGTATAAAACGGAAAGAAGTGCAGTTTTTATTTTACATGTAAGTTTTACAAAATTTCGTCGCGGACAAGCTGGTTAATCATTTTTTGTTTGCCCAGAACCCATAATAAATCGCCTTTTTCGAACACAAGCGAAATATTGGGGTTTACTATGGTGTAACTGCCTCGTTCAAGCCCTATTACAAGGCAGTGCCATTTATTGCGGATATTGGTAGATTTTATGGACTTGCCAAGCAGCGGTGAATGTTTGTCAACCGTAATGGCGCAGGGCATAAAAGCAATATCGTGGCGGCCTTCAGCTTCGTTAACAAGCATAAACTGGCGCATGCTTACTGGAGAATCAAGCATGGTAAGGCCAAGATTTTTATTTTTTATGGCGGCATTTAAAAGTTTAAAATGCGCTTTAGTGCCGATAATTAAAAGCTTTGTTCCGGCGGTGATTGTAAAGCTGCCGCCCGGCATATCGTGAATCTGCCTGCCGGTATCGGCCTGCAAAACATTACAGCCGTAAGATTCGCGCAGGGCGAGGTTCAGCAGGGTCTGCCCTGCAGTAACGGAACCTTCTTCCACTTTGTAGTGGGCTAACTGCAAATCTTCGTCAAACCAGCCGTAAGGTGTGTGCTCGCCCGATTCTTTTAAAGCCTGGCGGTGTTTTAACATATGGCGCTCGTTAAGGTTAACCAGAAAGCGCGATTCCATACGCAGGTATTCGCCCATCAGCCAGTCGGAAGAAGAAATAAAGTAAGCCGTAATTAAAGTTGCTGCGGCGGCAAAAAATTCAGACAGGTTTAAAATCCAGGCAAATACAAAGAAGATAAAGCCTGCGGCAGCAATAATTTTTAATAGGATGAGCACCATAAGCGGAATATGGTTGCTGCGTTTTTCAAACCAAAGTACGGAAAAAAGTTCAGAGCGCCTGGTGCGGTTAACGAGGATTGCGCGCAAAAACGGTGCCGCTATAATGAAGGTAAGCACGGCGGTAATAATATCTGCGTAAGGCAGTTTTAAACTATCGCGCAGGTAACCGCTTAAATAATATTCAGCAAACAGCGCTATCGCCGTCAGCAGTGTTGTAAAAATAAGCATGCGCGTAAAATATTCCCGCAAAAAATTGCTCCAGTCCGTGGTGGCTCTGGTGCTGATATTTTTTTCAGTGTAACGGTCAAGCCAGTCGTTAACACGCTGCGGCAGCAGGCGGCGGATAATTTTATAAGCCGGGTCGGCAGCCATAATGCAGAACGGCGTGGTAAAAGTCGTCATAACGGATACGGCAACGATGATAGGATAAATAAAATCGCTGATAACGCCGAGGCTCATGCCCAAAGAAGCAATAATGAAGGAAAATTCACCAATCTGCGCCAGGCTGAAACCGCACAAAATTGAAGTTTGCAGGTTTTGCCCGGAAAGCAGCACGCCGCCGGCGGAAAAAATAAGTTTGCCTGCAATGGTAACGATAATAAGCACGATAATGGGCAGCCAGTATTCCACAAGCAGTGCCGGGTCTACCAGCATGCCTACGGAAACGAAGAATACTGCGCCGAAAATATCTTTTACAGGGGTGAAAAGGTGCTCGATTTTTTCTGAGTTTGGCGCTTCAGCAATAAGCGAACCCATTATAAAAGCGCCAAGCGCGGCGGAAAATCCGAGATGCGTTGCCAGAACAACCATGCCGAGGCAAAGGCCGATGGAGGTAACGAGCATCGTTTCGTTGTTCATCAGTTTCAGCGAGCGCTTATAAAAGGTAGGCACAAGGTAAATGCCAAGCACAAACCACAATACCAGAAAGAACAGCAGGCGCATAACGCTGGCCAAAAGCTCCGTGCCGGAAATGCCTGCGGAGGCAGCAAGTGTGGAAAGCAGAACCATCATGATAATACCGGCAATGTCTTCTACAATTAATATGCCAAAAACCATTTCGGTAAAGCGTTTGCCTTTCATTTTTAAATCTTCAAAGGCTTTTATAATGATGGTTGTGGATGACATGGAAAGCATGCCGCCCAAAAACAGGCTGTTCATGTGGCTCCAGCCCATAAGCGTGCCCGCGCCGTAGCCAAGTGAAAGCAGGCCGGCAATTTCCACTATGGTTGCAATAAAGGCGGTATTGCCAACTTGTTTCAGCTTGTTGAAACTGAATTCCAGCCCAAGCGAAAACATTAAAAAGATAATGCCTATTTCCGACCAGGTGTGGATGTTGTTAAAATCTGTAACCGTCGGGAAAAAGGAAAAATGCGGGCCGGTAATAAAACCGGCAACGATGTATCCGAGTACAAGCGGTTGATTGAGCTTTTTAAAAAGAATGGTAGTAATACCTGCTACCAGCAAAATCATAGCGAGGTCGGAAACGATTGGTGGTAAATGCGCCATCTAAGGTTCCTCCTTACTTTTGTAAAATAAGATAAGCGACAAATAAAAAGAAATGTTGTATAATAAAATAGGTTTAATGTTTATAAGCGGCAGTAAAAAACGCCGCTATATTATTATACAATGACACAGTGCTTTTTAACAAGGCATACTGTTTGCAAAATATTTGAAAATACGGAGGCAAAGCATGAATACAGATTTGATTTTGATTAACGGCGATATAGTTGACCGTAAAGAAGGGCTTATTGAATACTGCGACCGCGGGCATCAGTTTGGCGACGGTGTTTTTGAAATTGTGCCGGTTTATAACGGCAAGGTTTTTGGCATGATTCCTCACATGGAAAACCTTTTTACTTCCGTAACGCGTTTAAAAATACCTGCCGTTTATATGGTGGAAGAACTGGTTGAGTTTCATGAAGCGTTAATAAAGGCCACCGGTATGGAAAACGGCGAAATTTATACGCAGGTTACACGCGGCAGTGCGCCGTTCGGGCTGGCTTTCCCGGAAATGAGCGTGCCGCAGCTTGTAATGCAGCCTGTTTTTACAGACCGCTCTCAGCTTGCTGAAGCGCAGCAGAAGGGTGTAAAGCTCATTACCGAAAAAGACCTGCGCTGGCAGCATTGCGACGTTAATACCTTAAATCGCCTGCCGGAGGTAATGGCACGCCAGAAAGCCGCTATCAGCGGCGCGTTTGACGCTTTGTTTGTGCGCGACGGAAAAATTACCGAAACCACCGAAAGCAGCTTCATGCTTGTAAAGGATGAAGTTTTGTGGACGGCTCCCGAAAACGAAAACATTCATAAAAATATTACGCGTAAAGTAATTAAAGAACGCCTGGCGCTTGATTTGGGCATGCCGGTTGTAGAGAAATTTTGACATGGATTTTGCGTTAAAAGCAGAAGAAGCCTTTATCTGCGGGCCGCGCTGCGAAATTGTGCCCGTAGTTAAAATAGACCGCAAGCTGCTGAACGGCGGCGAAGTTGGCAAAGTAGTGCCGCAGCTTTTAGAGGCTTATAAAAATTTTGTTGCTAAAGAATGCCCGGCAAGGTAATAAATTATGGATAAAACTTTAGTGCGCGGGGCAATGCTTATTGCGCTGACGGTTGTTTTGCAGTCGCTGCGCCTTTTTATACCGCTGCCGCCAATGGCAAGCATGTTTTTTATAGGTACGCTGGTTAATATGATGCTTGCCGTTACAGTGCGCCTTGCGGGTTTAAAACCGGCGCTGCTGGCAGTTGTGCTGCTTCCGGTTTTTGCATATTTGCAGGGGCAGCTGCCAATACCGCTTTTAATACCGGTAGTTATCGGCGGCAACGCCGTGTTTGTGCTTATCTGCCATTGGGCATGGCACCGCGGGCTTATGCTGGCGCCGCTTGCCAAAACAATCTGCATGTTTACGTCAAGCCTTGTGCTTTTAAAAGTGCTGGCGCTGCCTGAAAAAATGGTATTTGCCATTGGCTTTATGATGGGCTGGCCGCAGATGGTAACAGGTATTTGCGGCATATTGCTGGCACGGTTAATTACAAAACGCACCGCAAATTTTTAATATGGGGGCATTGTTATGGATACAAGAGTGGTACTTTTGGGCATTATTGTAGAAAACACTGCCGCTGTTGAAGAACTGAATGCTATTTTGCATAATTACGGCAGTTATATTATCGGGCGCATGGGGCTGCCATACCGCGAAAAAAATCTGCATATTATCAGCATAGTTCTTGATGCGCCGCAGAACATTATCAGCGCGCTTGCAGGAAAAATCGGCATGCTGCCGGGAGTTACGGCCAAAGCGCTTTATGCCGGAAAACAGGCTTAGTCCTTAATGCCTTAGGGCTTTTTTATAGGAGAAATACTGACAGGGAAGGTTCGTCCTGACCTTTAAGGAGGAAAATCAAATGTATGATGCAAAATCAATGAAGGCCGAAGAATTTATTGACCATAACGAGATTATGGCAACGTTGGAATATGCCGCAGCCAATAAAAACAACGCTGCCCTTATTTCCGAGATTATTGAAAAGGCAAAACTGCGCAAAGGCTTAAGCCACCGCGAAGCAGCGGTACTGCTGGACTGCGAACTGGAGGATAAAAACGCGGAAATTTTTGCGCTGGCAGAACAGATAAAAAAAGATTTTTACGGCAACCGCATTGTTATGTTTGCACCGCTGTATCTTTCCAATTACTGCATTAACGGCTGTGTGTACTGCCCGTATCACAGCGTGAATAAACACATTGCCCGCAAAAAATTAACGCAGGATGAAATACGCGCCGAAGTTATTGCCTTGCAGGATATGGGGCATAAACGCCTGGCACTGGAAGCCGGTGAAGACCCGGTTAATAACCCGATTGAATATATTCTTGAATCCATTAAAACAATTTACAGCATTAAACATAAAAACGGTGCAATCCGCAGGGTAAACGTTAACATTGCCGCAACTACGGTTGAAAACTACCGCAAATTAAAAGAAGCCGGTATCGGCACCTATATTCTTTTTCAGGAAACCTATCATAAAGAAAGTTATGAAAAACTGCACCCTTACGGTCCGAAAAGCAATTATGCCTACCATACCGAAGCAATGGACAGGGCGATGGAAGGCGGCATAGATGATGTCGGCCTCGGCGTATTGTTCGGGCTTGAACTTTACCGCTATGAATTTGCAGGGCTTTTAATGCACGCAGAACATCTGGAAGCAGTTCACGGTGTTGGCCCGCATACTATCAGCGTTCCGCGCATCTGCCCGGCAGATGATATTGACCCGTCTGCTTTCGATAACAGCATCAGCGACGATATTTTTGAAAAACTTGTTGCCTGCATCCGTATCAGCGTGCCTTACACCGGCATGATTGTATCTACCCGTGAAAGCCAGCGCGCCCGCGAAAGAGTTCTGCACCTCGGCATTTCGCAAATCAGCGGAGGTTCCCGTACCAGCGTTGGTGGCTATGCCGAACCGGAAAAAGAAAATGACTCTGCTCAGTTTGATGTAAGCGATAACCGTACACTGGATGAAGTTGTTGGCTGGCTGATGGAACTTGGCTATATTCCGAGCTTCTGCACTGCCTGCTACCGCGCAGGGCGTACCGGCGACCGCTTTATGAGCCTCTGTAAGAGCGGGCAGATTCAAAACTGCTGCCACCCCAATGCGCTGATGACATTAAAAGAATATCTGGTAGATTACGCTTCTCCGCATGTAAAAGAGCTGGGTGACGAACTTATTGCCAGGGAAATTCATAATATTCCCAACGAAAAAGTGCGCGAACTTGTAGAACGCCATTTGAAGGATATTGAAGAAGGCGAACGCGACTTCAGAATTTAAAATTGACATTTATAATCATATCGAATAAAATTTATATGTGTATTTAATGTTTAAGCCGCTTTTTACAAGCGGCTCATTATTTTTGAAAGGCGTTGATATTTTGCTGGAAAATCTGTTCAAACTTAAAGAAAACGGTACCAATGCCAAAACGGAAATGATGGCCGGTATTACAACTTTTATGACTATGGCTTATATTCTGGCTGTAAACCCCGCTATTTTATCCGCATCCGGTATGGATTCCGGTGCCGTATTTACGGCAACTGCCATTGCCTCCTGCATCGGTACGCTGTTTATGGCGTTTTTTGCCAATTATCCGTTTGCGCTGGCGCCCGGCATGGGCCTGAACGCTTTTTTTGCCTATACTGTCGTAGGGCAAATGGGGTATTCGTGGCAGGTTGCACTGGCGGCCGTATTTGTTGAAGGCATTTTGTTTTTTATTTTGTCGCTTACAAAAGTGCGTGAAGCAATTTTTAACTGCATACCGTTTTCGCTTAAATATGGCGTTACCGGCGGCATAGGTTTGTTTATTGCTTTTATCGGCCTGCAAAACTCGCACCTCGTTGTGGACGGCGCAACGCTGGTAAGCATTTATCCGTTTAAAGCGTCGCTTGCAAGCGGAGAGTTTTATACAACCGGTATCGGCGCGCTGCTGGCGCTGATAGGCGTAATTTTAACGGCTGTTTTAATGATAAAAAATGTGCGCGGCGCAATTTTGCTGGGCATACTTATTACCTGGGGTCTTGGCATAATTGCGGAAGTAACAGGCATTTATATTCCGGACCCGGCCAAAGGCGCATTTTCGGTAATGCCGGATTTTTCTAACGGCTTATATATACCAAGCCTGATGCCGAGCTTTATGCAGATGGATTTCAGCTATATTTTTACCTTTAATTTTGTTACCATAATGCTGTCATTCATGTTTGTAGATTTGTTTGACACACTGGGTACTTTAATCGGTGTTGCTTCCAAAGCCAATATGCTTGACAGACAGGGACGCCTGCCCAGAATCAGAGGCGCGCTGCTGGCTGACTCTGTTGCAACATCGGCTGGGGCTGTGCTCGGCACTTCTACGGTAACAACTTTTGTTGAAAGTTCTTCTGGTGTTATGGCTGGCGGCCGCACAGGCCTTACTGCTGTTACCGTGGCAATACTCTTTTTGGCCTCTTTGCTGTTTGCACCGGTATTTTTGGCAATACCGGCTTTTGCAACTGCACCGGCGCTTATTATAGTTGGCTTTTTAATGCTGGCTACTGTTTTGAACATTGATTTTAACGATATGGGCGAAGCAGTGCCCGGGTTTATTGCCATTATTGCCATGCCGTTTATGTATTCAATTTCCGAAGGCATTGCGCTTGGCATAATTTCTTATGTGGTTATTAATGTTCTTTCCGGCGCGGCCGGTAAAAAGAATATCAGCGGTATTATGTATATACTGGCATTTTTGTTTGTTTTGAAATATATTTTCGTTTAAAACTTAAAATTGCTATGGCAGGGCCGGATAACTTCCGGCTCTTTTTTATTGCCCAAATTGCGGGCAGAGCAGAACAAAGCCTTGTCAGATTAGTTAAAAACGCAGGAGCGTAATGTAAAATTTCGGTTAAGCAGCGCTTTGAAAAAATGCGTATTGAAACCTTTTATAAGTTTCTAACCTAGCGCGGAGCAAAAGCATCTCAGCCTGGTTCTTGGGGCGTATATGCTAACTATAGCGAACGTCCTGCTTCTACTTATCTCCAGCCGACTGTATTCTCTGGTGGTTATGCAGACTACGCAGATGGTCTTGGTTATTTGACCACTGATGGCTATGAAGGCTTTGAAGTAGGTGCTAACGTAACTCTTGCTAAAAACATTGTAGCAGGCGTTAAGTATGCAGACTTTGAAGGTCGTGAAGATAAAGGCCTTGGCACTCCGGATGCACAGACTCTGTGGACTGAAGTTGTATTCACTTTCTAATTTTATAGTTAGAACTGTTAAAGCGGATGGCTTTATGCCATCCGCTTTTTCTTTGCAAAAAAATGGCGGATAAAATCCGCCATTTTTTATCATAACTTAATATTTAATATTAAATTTTAAATATGCGCCGCACTCACTTTTACGCTGTAGCCCATAACGTAATCCAGCATTTCTACCGGTACCATGGTTACGCCGTCGATAAGTTCCGGCTTGTTTTGCAGTTTAATGCGCATACGCTGTTTGCCGTACTCATTGCTGTTAATTGTGCATACTGTGCTGCGCGGGCCATCATAAACAACTGCGGTTTGTGCGTCCTGATTCCATGTTACGGTATAGCCAAGTGCTTCCGCAACAGCGCGCAGAGGAACATATAAAGTGTTGTTTTTGTTTACAAGTTTAACGTCGGCAAGCTCTTTGCCGTTTAAAGCAATTACTCCGGCTGTTGTGCTGATGTTAATATCAGCAAGACCCTGCTGCAATAAAACGGCTTTGGTTGCAGTAGCCTGGCCGGGCAGGCTTAATGTAGAAACTTCATACCATAACAGCATTTTGTCGCCCGGTTTAAGTTCGGCAGCTTCCGGGTAAACTTCCGGCAGCAGGGTAACATATTGTGTTTCGTTAACGTTAAGCACGCGCACGCTGCCGTCTTCACGCGGTTCTACTTTGCCGATGTTAAAATAGGTAAAAGTGGGGCGGCTGTCTTCCGGGCCGGAAATAATGGCATCCGCTTTTCCCTGCGGCGGCAGGCTGCGCGTTAAAGAAGGGCCGTACCAGGCGCTGACATGCCCGTCTTTTTTAACGTCATTGGCGCCAAGATAATAGCCGGTGCCGCTTTGCAGTATATAGGTGTTGTCCGTAATATGCAGGGCAACGCTGTCGAACGGTTTATTGCTGTTTTTTACGGTAATCATGCTGCCGGTATTTTCCGTTACGGTTCCGGACATTTGCAGTTCTTTCGGCACATTCTGCGCCGCCATGGCACTGCCGCTTAACGTAAGCAGGCACAGTGCCGCTATAAGCATTTTTTTCATTTTATGCAGCTCCTTTAATGTATAAACTAAAAATATTATAGCATGTATACGCCTTCCTGTTCCAGTATGTTGCAAAGAGTTTGCAAAAGTGTAAAATTTGTGATAAGAGTTAAAAAATATATTACCAAAAAGAGGATTTTTGAAAGATATAGAGTATACTAATAATATATATGGTATTTTATGGGTTAAATTAAAGCGGCAGAAGGGGATGAGAACAATTTCTTTAAGTACAAGGCAAAAGCGTATAGCTGAGATTGTAAGACAGGACGGACCGATTACCGGCGAACATATTGCAGAAAGACTTAATGTTACGCGCGCTGCCTTGCGCAGTGATTTGGCCATTTTGGTGATGGGCGGCATTTTGGACGCAAGGCCTAAAGTAGGGTATTTTTACACCGGAAAAAACACCCTCGGTATGCTGATGGAAGAAATTTCCGGTATCTGCGTGCGCGATTTGCAGTCTGTGCCGGTTGCCGTCAACCACGATAAGAGTGCTTACGAAGCGGTTATAACAATGTTTCTGGAAGATGTGGGAACGGTATTTGTTATTGACGATGCCGGACTGCTGGCCGGTGTTGTTTCGCGTAAAGATTTGTTGAAGGCTGCTATCAATAATAATTATAACCTGCGCGAAGTACCGGTTGTTATGGTAATGACGCCGCTTTCCAAATTAATTGTTGTAACTCCGGAAGATTCTGTGGCAGCTGCTGCCCGGAAGATTATTGATAATGAAATTGACTGCCTGCCGGTTGTGCGCTGTATAGAAGAAGGCAGCCGCAGCTACGAGGTTGTGGGCAGAATTACAAAAACTAATTTTACGCGTCTGCTTGTAGATTTGGCAGAGGGCAAAGGGGGCAATTATCATAGCTAAGACACCGGTTATTTATGCTGTGTCCGATTCTATCGGCGAAACTGCCGAATCGGTTGTAAAGGCTACAACCAGCCAGTTTGTACAGGAAAAATTTGACATTATCCGCGTTCCTTATATTAAAGATGCTCAGCAGGTTGAAAAAATACTTGAAGAAGCCAAAGAAAGCGGCGGTATTGTTTGCTATACTATCGTATCGCCGGAACTGCGTGAGCATATTATGCAGAAGGCAATGGAACTTGACGTTGAAGTTATTGACGTTTTGGGGCCAATGCTTAAAGCCATTGAAAAAACTTCCGGGCTTTTGCCTAAAAACCAGGCAGGCCTTATCCATGCTTTGGACCACGAATATTTTAAACGTGTTGAAGCAATTGAGTTTGCCGTTAAATATGACGACGGCAAGAACCCGCTGGGACTTTTAAAGGCAGACGTTGTGCTGATTGGCGTAAGCCGTACCAGTAAAACGCCGCTGAGCATGTACCTTGCGCATAAGCAGCTTAAAGTTGCCAACGTGCCGCTGGTGCCGGAAATTGCTCCGCCGGAAGAACTTTTCAAAGTTCCTCCCCATAAAATTATCGGCCTTTTGATTGACCCGTTTAAATTAAACGAGATACGCAGCGAGCGTTTAAAAACCATGGGGCTGAGCGACGGCGCAAATTACGCGGATGTAAGGCGTATCAGTGAAGAACTGGAATATGCAAAAGCCATTATGCGCCGCGTACACTGCAAAATCATTAATGTATCGAACCGTGCTATTGAAGAAACAGCCGGCATCATACTTGATTACGTACAGAAAAACAGAGACAGGAACATATAAAAATAACCCCCGTTTTAACGGGGGTTATTTAGGCTGGCGTTATAAAAATTTCTTATCGCGTACATTATAGGTTAAATCGCCTGCATGCGGCGTGCCGTTAACGGTAACATTCCCAGAGAAAACAGCGTTTTTGGTTTTCCAGTTAAAGCTGCCGTTATCGGCGGTAATACGCAGGTTATCCTGGGTAAAAACCATGTTGCCGTTTACGTAGGCGGTGCGTTCATTGCCCTTAACTTCAACGGAATCGCAGTCAAAATGTATTCCGGTGGGCTTGTCGGTAAGGCTGATATTGCCCTGTGCATGAACTTCCAGCTGATACAGGTAAACCTGCGCAGCGTCGCCGTCAATAACGCGGTCGCCCAAATCCACGTGTACGTGCCCTTTTAAATCGTAAACTCCCGTAAAGGGGTTAAAAGTCTGGCTGTCACTGGAAATATCCGGCTGGGCAGCAAAAGCCGAAGGTATAAACAAAAACATCAGCATAAATAAAACTGCAAAAATTCTTTTCATTGTAAAAACCTCTTTATTTTATGAATATACTATTATTATAGACTTTGGCGCGCCGGGCGGCAAGGCAGATTAAGTGAAATAAAGGTGAAAGAAATGGTTATAAGAAAGTTGATAGAAGCTACAGAAGAAAAGATTTTGGCGCCATGGGCACAAAAAAGTGCTGCTGCCGTGCGTGAGCACGAAGAAGAACCGGATAACCTGCGTACTGCTTATCAGCGCGACAGGGACAGGATTATTCACAGCATGGCTTTTAGAAAATTAAAGCATAAAACGCAGGTTTATTTAAACCCGGGTGACCATTACCGTACGCGGCTTACGCACAGCATGGAGGTATCACAGATTGCAAGGACAATAGCCCGTGCGCTGCGCTTAAATGAAGATTTAACGGAAGCTGCGGCACTGGGGCACGATTTGGGGCATACGCCCTTCGGGCATGCTGGTGAACGCGCCATTAACGCTTATACGGGGCATTTTAAGCATAACGAGCAAAGCCTGCGGGTGGTAAAATATTATGGGCGCGAAGGGCGCGGGCTGAATTTAACTTCAGATGTATGTGATGCCATTGTTAACCATACGGGCGATACTTTGCCGAAAACGCTGGAAGGGCAGATAGTGCGCCGCTGTGACCGTATAGCCTATTTATGCCATGATTTTGACGACGGCTGCAAAGTGGGAATTATAGGGCCTGATAAACTGCCGGGCATTGTTGCAATGCGCCTCGGCACAAAACCGAGCCAGATTCTTGATATTCTTGTACGCAATGTGGTGGAAAGTTCGGCAGGAAAACAGATTGTCAGCATGGACAAATATTATGAAGAAGCAATGGATGAATTCCGCTGCTTTATGTTTGACTATGTTTATCTTTCGCCGCCGCTGAAAAATGAACACCGCAAGGCAGAGCATGTTGTAACTACGCTTTTGGATTTGTATATGCACCGCCCGGAAATGCTGCCGCAGGAATATGCCGTTAACGTGGAAAGGCACGGTTTGCAGCAGGTTGTGGTTGATTATATTGCCAGCCTGACGGACGCGGCTGCCGTACAGCAGTTCAGCAGGCATTATTTGCCTGTTATTATTTAATGTAGCGAAAAATAAATTATCGTCAATAAAAAAGAGGATTTTCTGTTTATATATTGAATATAAATAAAACAGATGATATTTAAAGTGACGGGAGCAAGGCAAATGAGCAGTATGTTTGATGATTTTAAAGAGCAGGTCCGCTCACAGGCAAATATCGTCGAAATAGTATCGGAATATGTACCGCTGAAAAAACGCGGCAGCAGCTATTGGGGCTGCTGTCCTTTTCATGGCGAAAAAACGCCGTCTTTTTCCGTATCGCCGGATAAGAATTTTTTTTATTGCTTTGGCTGCCATGCAGGCGGCGATGTTTTTACCTTTATAATGAAGGAAGAAAACTGCACCTTTCAGGAAGCATTAAAAATTCTGGCCAATAAACTCGGCATACCGGTTCCGGAGCGTGAAAAAACACGGCAGGAAATTGAACGCGAAAAAGAAACAAAGGAAATTATTGCCGCCAACGAACTGGCAACACGTTTTTATCAGGCCTGCCTTTCCAAAAGCGAGTTTGGCAGACTGGCGCAGCGTTATCTTGCTGGCAGGGGCATTACGCCGGAAATTATCGAAAAATTTTCTATCGGCGTGTCGCTGCCAGGTTATACTTCGCTTGTAAAAGCGCTTGGCAAACGCGGCTGCCGCGAGGAGCTGCTGATAAAGGCGGGGCTTGCCGTTAAATGGCGTAACGGCGCTTACGATAAATTCCGCGGCAGGGTTATGATACCCATTGAAGATGCACGCGGGCATGTGGTTGGTTTTGGCGGGCGCATTCTGCAAAATAATGCCGAAGCCGCCAAATATATGAATACCGCCGAAACCGAATGGTTTAATAAACGTACATTGTTGTTTGGCCTGCACGCGGCAATTAAAGAAATAAAAAGCAGGCGTCAGGCAATTATTGTTGAAGGCTATATGGACGCAATAAGCCTTCATGCCGCCGGTATCGGCTGGGGGGGGGGGTTGAATGGGCACGGCGTTTTCGGCAGAGCAGGCAAAACTTTTGGCGCGCGTATGTGATGAAGTTGTTTTTTCGTACGACAGCGACGAAGCCGGGCAGCGCGCTGATATGAGAGCCGTAAGCATAGCTCGCGCGGCGGGGCTGCGGGTTAAAGTTCTGGCAGTGCCGGACGGCAAAGACCCGGATGAATTTGTACGCAGGCACGGCACAGAAGCCTATCTTGAATTAGTTAAAAACGCTGCCGACGGCATTGACTTTCAGATGCGGCAGGTAATAGCGCAAAATAATGTTTCAAATTTAGCAGGAAAAGTGGAAGCGGTGTCGAATATACTACCATTCCTGTTAGAATGTAAAAATGATATAGAAGTAGCAGGGTATATACGCAAATTAGCCCAGCTGCTGACAATAGATGAAAGCCTTATCATAAGCGAATACCGCAAAATGAGCCGCAAAAGCGGCAGCCAGGGGCAGGTGTCTCTGCCGGTGCAGCCAAAAGCAGTGCGGGCGGCCGCGCCGGATGACGAAGCGGAACAGCAGCTGTTGAACATACTTGCAAAAAATATCAGCCTTCTGCCCGTATACAGGGATGAAATAGCCAAAGCCGGATTCAAGTCACCGGAACATCAGGAAATTTATTCATCACTGACGGGAATGCTGGAAAATATGCCGCAGGATGTTACGGCTGAGCTTTTCAGGGTATTAAGCCCTGAGGCTTCAACGGCTTTTGCAGCGATAATGGCGAAAAATGTGCAGCCCGGCGATGAAGAAAAACTTATTGCTGACTGCATACGTATGATGAATAAAAGCAGGTTGGAGGCTTTATATGAAAAGCACCGGCTGCTTGCGGATGAATATGAACGTTTGGGGGACAGCCGCTTTTTGCAGGAACTTGCAGAAAGCCAGAAGATAAAAGATGCTATTAAAAATTTGTATTGAAATGGTTAAAGCAGTTTATCACGAAGGGAGGGAACACCATGGCTAATACAAAAATACCGTCCGAGCAGGTTGAGGAATTATTGTCTAAAGGAAAATCACATGGCGGTGTTCTCACTTATCGTGAAATTATGGATTCCATGCAGAACGCTGAAGACATGAGCGCCGACGATATGGACAGCATGTATGAACTTATTGCCCAGAAAGGCATTGATGTTGTTGACGACGCTAACGATGACCTTGACCTGGAGCCGGAAGCAGTAAGTGAAGCCGACGAAATAAACGAGGCTGAGCTTGCCAATATGAGTGTGCCCGAAGGCGTAAGCATTGACGACCCGGTGCGCATGTACCTGAAAGAAATAGGCCGTGTGCCTCTTTTGGTTGGCGAAGACGAAGTTAAGCTTGCCAAACGCATGGACAAGGGCAAACAGGCTTACAGGCTTCTGCACGGCACAAGGCACGGCGTGGTTGCGCCCGTATATACCGGCAAAGATTCCACGCAGGAACTTATTGCCAAAGCGCGCGAGCTTATTAAAGACGAGAAAACAATCTGCGATTTGCGCAGCATAACCAAAGCGCTGCAATTTATTGAAGCGCGAGAAAAAAGCGGTAACCCCTGCACAATAGAAGAATACAAAGCACTGGTTGCCGATTTTACCCGCGACGAATGCATGCGCCTGCACAAACTTTTGCAGGATGAGCATATAACCATAAGCGGCAGCGAAAAAGTAACTCCCGATGCACATACCAGTGATAAAGAAATTCATTCGCTGTTTGATTTAAAAACCATTCTGGAAGAAGTTAAGCGCCGCCTGCCGGAAGAAAAAGATACGGCTGTTTTTGATGCTTACCTTGAAATTGAGGACGATTACAAAAAACTGCTGGAAGAAGTTTATGAGCAGGGCGAAGAAGCAAAACGCTGCCTGTCGGAAGCAAACCTGCGCCTTGTTGTAAGCATTGCCAAACGTTATGTAGGGCGCGGCATGCTGTTCCTTGACCTGATTCAGGAAGGCAATCTCGGCCTTATTAAAGCAGTTGAAAAATTCGATTACAATAAAGGCTTTAAATTCAGTACCTATGCAACATGGTGGATACGCCAGGCCATTACAAGGGCTATTGCCGACCAAGCGCGCACTATCCGCATTCCTGTGCATATGGTGGAAACCATTAATAAACTTATCCGCGTATCGCGCCAGCTTTTGCAGGAACTGGGCCGTGAGCCGCAGCCGGAAGAAATTGCCAAGGAAATGGATACTTCCGTTGACCGTGTGCGTGAAATTATGAAAATTGCCCAGGAGCCGGTATCGCTGGAAACTCCTATCGGTGAAGAAGAAGATTCGCATTTGGGCGATTTTATTGAAGACCATGACGCACCGGCACCTGCTGATGCAGCTTCGTTTACGCTTCTGCGCGAGCAGCTTGACGAAGTATTGGAAACCTTGACGGTACGCGAAAAGAAAGTACTGGAACTGCGTTTTGGCCTTGAGGACGGACGCAGCCGTACCTTGGAAGAAGTAGGGCAGCACTTTGGCGTAACACGTGAACGTATCCGCCAGATTGAAGCTAAGGCTCTGAGAAAATTAAGGCATCCGAGCCGCAGCAAACGCCTGAAAGATTTTCTTGAATAGTTGACAATATATACTAACTTTAGTAAAATATTACTGTTGGCTAATTGCCATCAGCTTGGGCCTATAGCTCAGTGGTAGAGCCATCGGCTCATAACCGATTGGTCGTAGGTTCGAATCCTACTGGGCCCACCAATCCAAAAACAAGACGCAGATTTCGGTCTGCGTCTTTTTGTATATCCGGCAGGTTTTTACTTATCCTGCTATATATGTTACAGCGCTGAAAACGGCAAGTAAAAGTGCCGACATCGGTACAAGCGTTTTTAGGCATTTAAAGTAATCGGCTTTAAAATAATCGAGCGTTACAAGCAGGCACATATGTGTCGGCGTAAGCATCTGCCCGGCAACTCCAAACACCATGGCAATGCCCGCAAGCGTTAAATCTCCCGGTGCCATAGCGGCGATAATGGGCATTACTATGGCAACATGCCCCTGCGACATACCTGTAAGTATGCCGATAATAAATGATACGGAGGCAACAATGGCCGGTACCGGCAGCGGCGATTTTTGAAATTCGCTTACTATAAGGTGCAGGATGCCGGTATCGGTTAAAATTTGTATAAAATAGAAAATGCAGACGATATTAAGCAGCATTTTCCTGTCGCACGCACCTGCAAAAACTTCTTTAATATTTAATGTATGGTTGGTAAAGCGCAGTACAAATATCATTGCAAAAACAACCAGCGCCATAGCGGCAGCCGC
>OGRF01001060.1_pt1 | contig 20151 bp, 8 predicted proteins | sample 1553381 | NCBI WGS metagenome assembly OGRF01 (sample SAMEA2580060, study PRJEB22360) | human gut metagenome | biome: human gut; feature: human-associated habitat; material: faeces | place: Denmark | collected 2008/2010
CTGCATGGTGCGGGATAGCGCATGACCGCAGCAGCCACAGAAGGCTTTGCCTTTCAGCGGGTAGTCCCGCTTCTTTTTGTTGGGCTGGGAAAAGCGGAGCTGGCTGGCCTGCACGGTATCAAACACAGCTTTCTCGACGATGGCCGGGTGATGGTCGGGGATGATGTACCACGATTCTCTGTCCTTCAGGCGGCTTCTGGTGCCGCCTACTTCGAGAACCGCCCGCTTGCCGATCATATACACGCCGGTGTAGCGTTCGTCCTCCAAAATGCGGAGAATGGTGGATGCACTCCAAATCCCGTGGCAGCGGGAAATATCGTGGGTATGATTGCCGTGCGCCGCTTTGTACTGGCCGGGGGTAGGGATGCTTCTGCGGAACAGCTCCCGTGTGATGGCGGTGGCGTTGATGCCCTCGGCGGCAAGCTGGAAGATGAGCTGCACAACGGCAGCAGCCTCCGGGTCAGGCTCCATTCTGCCATCGGCGCTTTTGCGGTAGCCGTAGGGACAGATTTTGCTCTGATACTCGCCGCGCTGCATCTTGGCGTACTTGGCGCTCTTGGTTTTAATGGACATATCGCGGCTGTAATATTCGCTGATGAGATACTTGAACGCCACGTCCATGCCGCCGGTGTCACCCTTGAATTTGCTGCTGTCAAAATCGTCGCTGATGGAAATGAAGCGGGTATGGAACAGTGGGAACACACGCTCGATGAAATAGCCGGTTTCAATGCTGTTTCGTCCGAAGCGGGAAAAATCCTTGACGATGATGCAGTCGATCTGATTGGCCCGTACCAGCTCAATGAGCTTCTGTACCTGCGGACGCTCAAAATTCGTGCCGCTATATCCGTTGTCGATGAACTCCGTGATCTCCGCGTTCAGGGCTTCGGGCATGGAAGCCGCGTATTCGTGGAGGACAAGGCTCTGATTTTCAATGCTCAGGCTGTCGTACTTGTAATCCTCGATGGAGAGGCGGATGTAGAGGGCGATTACATATTTCTGCATTGTTCCAGCACCTCCGCATAGGTTTCAAACTCGCTCTGGAAGCGATAGCGCACCGTAATCTGCTTGTCGTGGGATACCTCAATGCGGTCGATCAGTCGCTCGATAAGTGCGCCGGTCAGCGCACGGTCGGTCTTGATTTGTGCGGCGTCCTGTTCCAGCGCCCGGTGCTGCTCTGTTTGAGCATCCATCGTTCGCAGGCCATCCTCCAACTGTTCCATTTCCACGGCGAGGTCGGCAATGCGGCTTTCGTACTTCTCCTTGTAGTCGAAGTATTCATCCTTGGTAAGAACGCCTTGCACAAGGTTTTCATATAAGCTCCGCACGATACCGCGAAGCCGCTGGACTTCCTGCCTGCGGCTGGTGATCTTCTCCCGCAGCTCGGCGCGGTCAGCGGCCTGCCGGGGCAGCTCCGCAAGGGAGAGGGTATATTGCCCCAGCGCCGTATCAAGCGCGTCCTGAAGCATATCTGCCAACATATCCAGCAACGCATCCTCGCGGATGGTCACGCCGGGGCAGGCATCCTTGCTGATTCGGCTCCTGCTCAGACAATGGTAGAAGTACACATCGTCGGACTTCTTGCGGATATTCCGCTGCCGGTGCAGGCTGCCGCCGCAATGGGCGCAAAACACCTTGCCTTTGAGTAAATTCGGCGTGTAGGCTTTGACCTCCCGTGTCTTGGCGCGGCTGGCCGTCTGATTGAGAATTTCCTGCACCGCCGCGAACTGTTCCCGGCTGATGATGGCCTCGTGGGTGTCCCGTACCACCGTCCATTCCTCGGCATCGGCCTTGACCTGCCGGTGATCCACGGTTTTGGTCTGCCCCTGAACGAGATCTCCGGTGTAGACCTCGGAGCGGAGAATAACGCCGACTGTTCGGGTTTGCCACTTGCCGCTGCCGAGCAAATTTTCGTGGGTGATCTTGCCCTGCATCTTCTTATAGTGGCTGGGAGTGAGAACGCCCGCTTCATTCAGCCGCACGGCGATGGTATTGAGGCCAGCACCCTCGGAAGCCCAGCGGAACATCCGCTGCACCACAACGGCGGCAACGGGGTCGATGATAAGCTGGTGGCAATCGTCCTCGGCTTTCAGATAGCCGTAGGGAGTACGCGCACCGATGAATTTGCCGTCTTTCATGGCCTGCCGCTGCTGCGCCCTGATCTTGCGCCCAATGTCGAAAGCGTAGGCTTCGTTTATCATGTTCCGCAGCGGGATAATGATACCGGAATGGGCGTCCTCCGGGTTGGCGGTGTCGAAGTTTTCGTTGACCGCAATAAAGCGGATGCTGCGGATGCGGAAATACTGCTCGATGTAATAGCCGGTGTCGATGGTGTTCCGTCCCAAACGGGAAAGGTCTTTGACAATCACGCAGTTTACATGACCGGCCTCAATATCTGAGAGCATCTGCTGAAAGCCCGGACGGTGGAAGTTTGTCCCCGTCGCGCCGTTGTCGATGTAGGTATCGTACACGCTGATCTCCGGGTACTGCTCCAGATAGCGGGCAATAATCATCTGCTGGGTTTCAATGGATACGCTGTGCGTGTGGGTATCCTCCACCGAAAGGCGGACGTAGATCGCGGCGCGGCAAGCGGCGTCGGCCTCCTGAACGGTCACCGCAGCCGTTTCTTTTCTGCTTTTCCTTGCCATGCTCAGCCCACCTTTCTCTGTTCGTAATCTTTCTGCTGCGCTGCCAGCGCCAGAAGCTGCAACGCCTTTTTGTATTCGTCCTCATGGGTAAAGGTAATATCCAGCTCCTTTTTGCCACGGACGCGGATGCTCTGTACCATGTGAATGAGCGCCCTGCGGTCTAAGGTTTCCAGCGTGGAGAACTGCGTAAACTGTGAAATCCAGCGGTTGCGCTCACTCCGGTTTTCCAGCACCTCCGTGAGTTTTTCCTTGAGAACGCGGACGCTCTCGCGGATGTCCTCGGCCTGCTTGGTGTACTTTGCCTTATAGGAAGCGTATTCTTCCTTGGTAAGCATACCTCCCACAAGGCTCTCATAAAGCCGTGCCTTGAACTCCAGCACCTGCTCCAACCGGCGCTCGTTGTCGGTAATGTGGTCGCTGTATTCCTTGGCAAGCGCCTGATTGATGCTGGACTGGTCAATGCCGGTCAGCAGCGCCTCCAGAGAAGCAATATTGCCGATATAGGCTTTCAGGCTGTCCCGCACACAGTCGATCAGGCTGCTTTCTTTCAGCATGACCGGATGGGCGCAGCCCTTTTTCTTGCCGGTAGGACAATAATAGTAGTGGTACTCCTTGCCGTTCGCACGGTTGGTCTTGCGGGTCATGCGGCTTCCGCAGCACCCGCAGATCAGAATACCGGAGAACAGGTACACCGTGTCCTCGTTGGGAGAAGTGCGGGTATCCAGCCCCTTGATGCGCTGCACCAGATCAAAATCCTGACGGGCAATCAGCGCTTTATGGGCATCCGGGACGCGCACCCACTCGGAGGCGGGGCGCTGCTCCATCTGCTTGATCTTGTAATGCGGCGTACCCTGTTTGCCCTGCACCAGCGTTCCGGTATAGGTTTCGTCCTGCAAGATGCGGATGATGGTGGTTGCCGACCACTTGCAGTCAGCCTTGTCCGCATAGCCCTTTTTCGCGTAGGGCAGACCGTTGTTCTTCTTGTACGCCAGCGGGGAGAGAATACCCAGCCGGTTCAGCTCAGATGCGATCTTGGAGGCGCTTGCGCCCTCCAGCCGCATACGGAAGATGTCGCAGACAACGCGGGCGGCGTAGGGGTCAGGGACAAGTAAATTCTTGTTGTCCTCGGCTTTCATGTAGCCGTACACCGGGAACGCGCCGACGAAATCGCCGTTGCGCCGCTTCACGTCCAGAGAAGAACGGGTCTTGATGGAAATGTCCCGGCAGTAGGCTTCATTCATAATGTTCTTGACCGATACGGTCAGATCATCGCCGCTGTCGTGGGCGGTGTCGATGCTGTCGGTGATAGCGATGAAACGCACCCCGTAGGCCGGGAATACCCGGCGCAGATACCGGCCGGTTTCAATGTACTCGCGCCCCAGCCGGGAGAGGTCTTTTACAATGACGCAGTTGATGTTGCCATCGGTGACATCCTGCATCATTTCCTTGAACGCGGGGCGGTCAAAGATGATGCCGCTGTATCCATCGTCGATCTTTTCGGAAACGACCTCAATATCCGGGTTACGCTCTACAAAGTTTTCAATGAGCTTGCGCTGATTGGAAACGCTGTCGCTTTCGCTGGAATGATCGTCGGTGTAGGACAGGCGGATGTAAGCGGTAGCTTTGTATTTAGGCATGAAAAAGCACTCCTTTCTCCCGGACTGCTCCCGCATGAAAAGAGTGGTTATCTGGCTATTAGGTTTTCATCCTTTTCCACACCGATCATAGCACTCTCTGCGGAAAAAAGCGAGGATGTCGCTCAGCGCAAAATGCCTTGCAGACATTCCTCCAACGTAACGCCGTTCCCGGCAAAGCAGGCGTTTACCACAAAATCGCCGCAGCGGAAGCGGTAAGGATTTTTGATCTGGCGGATAAAGGCGACAATGCGTTCTTCCTTGGGAAGATTTTTGTCTACGGATACTTCCCGGATGTCCACCAGTTCATCCGTGTGGATTTGGGTTTCGTTTGGCGTCGGCTGCATCATGGCGATCTCCTTTCTCGGTTTGGTGGATTTCCTCAAGGTCACATGAATGCGCTGACGGAAAGGCCGTCAGCGCATGGTATCTGACTTTGAGAGGCGGCTGCGCGGGCAGAATTGGAGCCACATAACATAATGGCGAATACCGGCGCAGCCGCTCTGCTTGTCCATTTGAGAAGATCCATCCTATTTGCCACGCGCCCCGGATAGTGGGCATGATGCAGGCCGCCCTTGGCAGGGCTGTCATAACTCCACGATACCGCTGCCTCAAAGAGCTGGCGCATACCGCAGGGTTCCCCCTCAAGTCTGTGGGAGGGCGTGAGCAAGTTTCATTATCCGCCGCGCTGTCATCGCGCCCGATTTGCCGAATCGGGTCTAAGGCTGCGTAGATCGCTCGGATGGCTTTTCCGGAATCACCTCCTTGAAGCCATCGTCGTGGCGGCGCACCTTATGCCGCTATCACGCGGGTTTTGTGCCTGCATCATGGTCTATTCAGTTTTCAACGTTCAACGAAAGGCTTCGTGGAGAATGTCCCTTCACCTATCATCTTTTTTAGGGCATTTTTGCACCCTGTTTTTGAGCTTACGGGAAAAATTTTTTGATTTTCTTCATTGCGGAGCCAATGCTTTTGGAAATGTTCTGGTGTCTGATGCCCTCAATCCGCCCAATTTCATCAACGGTCATTCCGCCAACGTAGTACATCCAAAGTCTGCGGAACTGTGTTTCCGTCAGCTTGTCCCTGATCTGAGAAACCATCGTGGAAGCCATTCTGCGCCGCTCAGATTTCTCGTGTTGGCGCTCCATAACCACATCAATGGCAGGAATGGAAAGTGCGGCTTCGGACAGGCCGTCAATGGACGTATTGTGTTTCCCCTCTACCACATCCTGATTGTCCTCGGTGTGGTAGTTTCCATCTGACCAAGATTTCCATTTCAGGAATTCTTCCTCGCTGGCAAAGTCCTCGCGGGTCAGGCGGACGATGACTTCATTGGCGTCCATATAAACGATGGCATCGGGGTCTTTCTTATTCAGCGCATAGATGCTTTTTCTATTAAACATTTTGTTCCTCCGTTCAGATCCGAGTGGGTAAAAAGGTCTGAACGAAGGGCGGCGGGGAGCGGCAGCCCACGGCGGAGAAGTGCCGTGAACGACAAAAAGCGCCCCCACAGGCATAAAAGCCTGTATGGGCGCTTGGGCGCGGTTCAGCATGGAAATTGTCGGCGGCTGTCGGAGGGCATAGGTATCCTACGGCGTCCGGGTATCGTCCGGCTATGCTCCCGGCGCGGCTCGTCGCCGCAGCATTAGCGGCACCTCCTGTGCTCTCCTGTCATACGCATAGGTCCCTTTCATCTGAAAAATGTTGGGACAGCAAAAACGACGGCTGCCCCGTACAGAGCAGCCGCCGTTTTCCCTATATCATACGCTGCTTTTCAGTACCGCAAGGTCATTTGGTTTTATAAATCAGGGCATTTCAGGATCATCCACAAGGGATACGCTGAACTCCTGTGCGGTTGCCCCCTCCGGCAGCAGCTTTGCCATGACCACCAGCCGCTGATTGCCGCTGTTGGCCTTGTCATACTTCCGGCAGCAGGTGGAGAGGGTCAGGACGGAATCTTCCTCGGAGAAGGTCACACCGTCAAAATCCAGCCAGTTTTTCCGCGCAACCGTCTCAAAGAAGCTGGTCAGATCATCTCCCGTGGGATCAGGTGCAATATAGTCAAAACCAATATCCGTGACGAATAGAGCGGTGATCTGGAAAATCATGTCCTCACCATCCACAGAGAGATAGATATACGGATGCTCCTTTACGAAGTCTGCGTCCATATAACGGGTAGAGCTTGCTGAACCGCACACCGCCCGGGTCGCAGTTGCTGGCGGAGTGGCCGAAAATGGTGGTGTTTTTGTCCAGCTTATCCCTGCCGCCGATTTCGTTTTCACAATGGGCATACCAGCAGCCCCACATGGCATACTCACCGTTTTCATCCAGCTTCAGGTAATAGCCGTTGTCCTCCGCCTGCATCACGGGGTCGTCCACCTCCGCACCGGGGATATACAGCCACGCCACGGTGTCGGGATTCTTCGCTCTGGCTTCCGCCAGCTTTGCTTGCCTGTCCACCGAGGGGATAACTTCGCCTGCGGGAGTCGCTGATGGCTGAGGCACAGATGTGCCGGAAGGCGTTCTGCCGGGAATATCGATAGGCCCCGTCTCTTTCTGATAGCAGCCCATGACCGCCGTGGTCATAGCAAAGAGAAGGACGGCCATGCAGATGATCGGACGAATGATTCTTGTGATTCTTTTCATAATGCTGTCTCCTTGCCGCGCTGGGATAGCGGCGCAGCTCAAAATGTCATTGATTTGTTTCTCGCAGCGAAAAGAGAACAGCGCAGCTTCAGGGCGAGATGCCCGTCCACTGCGCTGTCCGATGTTCGCTTATAGGTTCATGTCAGCCGCTTACTTCTTGCAGCGCCAGAGGAAGGTCACGATCTGCGCTCTGGTGCAATCCGCGTTGGGGCTGAATGTGGTGTTGGTGGTTCCCCTGGTGATGTTCTCCTTGACCGCCCACAGAACCGCATCAGCATAGTAGGCGGCGGACTTCACATCGGCAAAGGGATTGGCCGTACCCGCTGCCGGGGACTTCTCGGAACGCCACAGGAACGCGACGATCTGGGCGCGGGTGCAGGTCATGTTGGGGCTGAACGTGGTGTCGCTGGTGCCCTTGGTGATGTCATTCTCCACCGCCCACAGCACAGCGTCGTAGTAGTAGCTGCCTGCGGGAACATCGGTAAAGGGCATGGTGCGGGTTTCGGGCTTGGGACTGCCAGCGGCACGCCACAGGAAGGCCACGGCCTGCGCACGGGTGCAGATGCCATCCGGGGAGAAGTGGGTATCATCGGTTCCCTGCGTAATACCGTTCCCCACTGCCCAATCCACAGCGTCCTCATAATAGCTGCCGGTGGCTACATCCACAAACACGCCGGTCTGGGGGTTGCCGTTGGCCTTCATAAAGATGACCTCGATGGTATGGGTTCTGCGGACATTCTCAAAGGTGTAGGACTTCACCGCGCCGATGCTCTTGCCGTCGATCTTGACGTTGGAGACGGCATAGCCCTTGTCCGGAGTGATTGTGAAGGTCTGATCTCTGCCCTCACGGACGCTGACATTGCCGGAGGGAGAAATGGAGCCGCCAGCCCCGGCAGTTGCCTTGATGGTGTAGTAGCTGTCGTACCAACCGCCGCCACTGCTGGACTTGTGATACAGCTCAACCTCGCCGGTCAGGGTCGTGTAGTTGTCATCATCAGGCGTGAAGCGCCATTTGTAGGTCGTGTTGGCCTTGACCGTGGTATCGTCGGGCAGGAGCTCGCCCTTGTCATCCACCCATTCCAGCTTGCCGTCACTGGGATTCAGAGTGCTTCCCTTGGTGGTCAGCGCCGCGTCCTTCAGCGTCTTGCCGCTGGTGGTAATCGCGGTGTACTTGGGTTCGCCGGTGGGAGTGGCCGGTTTGATCATGAGCACGAAGGGAGCGCTGGTGACGTCGTTGTAGTCGTTGTCGCCCGCCTTAGTCGCGATGACGCTGACAGAGCCGACCTTGACGGGAGTCAGAACGCCGGTTTCGGGATAGATGGTCGCCTCGCCGGTGCTCGCGTCTGTGTCGATGCGGTAGGTCACTGTGCCCGTGCCGGAGCCGCCAGTGGTGGTCAATGTCAGTGTCTGACCGTAGACCACACTACCCGCACCGGTGATGGTCAACGGCTTCTGATCGTCCTTTTCTGTCAGAGTGACGTTCAGCGTGATGGTGAAATCCTCATAATTGTCACAGGACGCCTTGAGGGTGATGGTGATCTTGTCACCCGCCTTGCCGCCGGAGATGGCATAGGTCAGCAAGCTGCCGTCCGCTGCGAAGTCTTGCTTGGACAGGACGATGCTCGCCTCGCTGCTGAACGTCCAGTCCTGCCCGGCGGGCAGTCCGGCCCAGTCCGGCGTGTAGGTGTGATCCGAGGCGTCCGTGTACTTCTGCTCCAGCTCGACCGTTTTGAGGTTGCCGCCATCTGCCTTGTTCACCGTGACTTCAAGTTCAATGTTCTCCACTGTGTTGTAGTTTTTGGTGTCCTTCGGAGTGAACTTTGCCTGGAAGGTCTTGGCGGCAGTCGAAGCGCCGCCCACAGATTCGCTGCTATCCATCCAACTCCAGCCGTCCGGCAGCGTCACATCCGCCAGCGTCTGACCGTATTTTGCCGTCAGCCCGGTGGGAACGGTGTAGGTCGGCGTTGCCTTTGCTACCACAAATTCGCAATACACAGCTTCAAATCCGTAGTAGTTATCCGTATCACCAATGCTGGCGTACATACGGTAGGTACCGGCGTTCAGCGCGGGCGGATTGCTGATATCCCACGTCTGAACAGAGCCGCTGTCCGCAGCGGCATAACGGTAGGTCACTTGAGCATTCAAATCGCCCGTCCGGTCTGTCAAGGTCGGTGTGCTGGGCGTTTTACCGTAAGTATAGCCCGCCATGCTGACCTTGCCGTACGGTTGAGCCTTTTCGACAGTGATATTCGATCTTCCCGAAACCGTTAAATACTTCTCGGTGTCAGTCGGTTCGAAAATCCACTCGGCTGCATAGGTACCGTTCCCAACCACGGGTATATGCGTGCCGTCCACCCATTCAAAGGTTCCATCGACATCCACGTTGTTGACATTATCATGGAGCTTGCCGGAGAGAGCGATGGTATTCAGGGCGTCGCCGTAGGTGATGGCGTTCTTGCTCAGCGTCGGTGTGCCGGTGGGAGTGATCCTGTTCTTCGCAATGACGTTGATGGTCAAGATGATATCCTGATAGTTGCTCGTGGAGACGGTAACAGTGATCGTGCCGAATTGTCCTTCGTCCGTGCCGCTTCTGTTTGCGTCCAGTGTCAGCTCGCCGGTCTTGCCGTCTACAAGGGTAATAAAGGAGCCAACGCCCAGATTGGTATCAACCTTCCTGTCATAGGTGATCGTGCCGTAGTCGCAGGGAGCAGTCAGCTTCGGCAGCAGCGTTGACAGGTCAAAGGAATAGGTCTTGTGCAGGCCGTTGGTGATGGTCAGCGTACCGGACTGGATATTTGTGGGTGCGGCGGCCTTGGTGATGGTGAAGTCCTGGGTTTTCTCCTTGATGACGTAGTTGCCGCCTGCAACGTCCTTGATGGTCACCCGGCCGGTACCGGCGTTGGTGTTGTTGGAATACTCTACCGTGTATTCGTCTGTCGGAATGACCTCATTTCCGTCCTTGAGGGTCACGGTCGGCTCCAGCGCATCGCCGGTGTAGGTGCAGGATGCGACTTCAATCGCGGGTGTCACTTCTCTTGGCGTAATCTTCCACTTGACCGCGGCCTTACCGGTGTAGTTGCCGGTACCCTCGATAGTCAGGGTGAGGCTGTCATTGACATTGGTGGCCGTGTTGCCGCTTACAATACGGTAGGTAATATTTTCAGTCCATTTTTCCAGTGCCACACCGGTAATCTTCGGCGATTGCTCCGCCGCGTTGTATTCGAGGTCGGCAGATTCCAGCGTAATCACTGCGCCCTCGATGGACTTGGGAGCGACCTCGACAGTTGCGGTGTCGGTTACGGTTGCGTATTCCTCGGAATCCGGAGTAAACGTCCATTCGGCCTCATAGCGGTCATTTGCATCAGGCTTGACTGCGCCGTCTGTCCATGTGAACGTGCCGTTGACCTCATCTCCGGTGTTGGGGTCTTTCATCTTGCCAGTGATGCTGCTGTCGCTCAGTGCCTGACCATAGGTAATCTTGCTTGCGGTGATTTTGCCGTCCATAACGGGCGTGAGCTTGTTCTTTGCGAAGATGTTGACGGTCAGAGTGATGTCCTGATAGTTGCTCGTGGAGATTGTAACCGTAATCGCGCCGAATTGTCCTTCGTCCGTGCCGCTTCTGTTTGCTTCCAGTGTCAGCTCACCGGTCTTGCCGTTTACAAGGGTAATAAAGGAGCCAACGCCCAGATTGGTATCAACCTTCTTGTCATAGGTGATCGTGCCGTAGTCACAGGGAGCAGTCAGCTTCGGCAGCAGCGTTGAGAGGTCAAAGGAATAGGTCTTGTGCAGGCCATTGGTGATGGTCAGCGTACCGGACTGGATATTTGTGGGTGCGGCCGCCTTGGTGATGGTGAACCGGTTCGCATCATCGGTCGCGAAAACGTCGCTGACCTCTGTGGTACCTTCCGACTCACCTTCAAACACATAGTTTTTGCTTGTGAGCGTCATGGTGAAGGAAAGCGCCTTTCCGTTTCCGACCTCCGGCGAGGGCAGATAGCTCCCGTCCTCCTGCTTACTGGTAAATTGGGCGTCAGAGAAGGTGAGCGCCGTATCGGGAAGTTTAATATTCGCCGTTTTGCTGAAAAACGTCAGCTTGTCCGCAGTGAGCGTGACATCTGCACTGCCGTCGTAGGTCTTGGAGATTGACGAAACAGAGAGAAGGCTGATCGGCAGCGGGTCGATGGTCACGGTGAACGTACCGGTAGCTGGTTCGTGGTTCGCGGCTTCCGCCTTGTAGTAAGCGGTGTATGTACCCGCGTCGGTGAATGTCGGTACGCCCGAAGTATAGTTGCCGTCTACCTTGTCGCTGTAGGTGAACGTCACGGGAGTGCTGTCTACGCTTTGTCCAGACGCGATGATCGATGCGATCTGTTCCTCGCCGGTGTAATACATGCTGGATGCTTTCACGGAAACGATCAGCTTCGCCGGTTTGACCTTGATGGTCACAGTTCCGGTCACGGTCGCGTATTTCTCGTAGCCCGCAGCCGGAGTGAACGTCCATTCGGCTTCATAGTTGTCACTTGCAGCTGGCTTGATTGTGCCATCTGTCCATGCGAACGTACCGTTGACGGATTTGCCGGTGTTGCGGTCTTTCATCTTGCCCGAAATTTCGCTCTTGCTCAGTGTGTCACCGTAGGTAATCTCGCTTGCAGTGATTGTGCCGTCCGGCGTGGGCTTGATCTGGTTCACCGCGTTGAGGACGAGCTTCAGTTGAAAGTCCTTGTAGTTGGTGGTGGTGACCTTCACCTTGACGGTGCCGATCTGGCCGGTCTTCTTTCCATCTTTCGCATAGAACTGTGCCAATGTCAGCACGCCTTTTTTAAACTCTACGATCGTCTCGTCGTAATAGTACCCACTTTGAGAAACAAGGGAAATATCAGCCTGACCATAGCTTATCGTGCCATATTTGCCCCCGGGCAGTCCGGGCAGTATATTATTGAAGTCATAGGTGTACGTCTGACATGTGCCGTTGATTATGTTCAGTGTGCCGATCGGGTTATTCATGGGCGCGGTGGCCTTATTGATCTGGAAGGTCTTATCATCAAAATCCGCGCCGTTCAGCGTAAAGTCCTTTTGGGTCGTGCCGTCGTCAAAGACATAGCCCTTATTCTTTAACTCGATAGTGAAGGAGACAGTCTTTTCGGTTTCGCTTGCATCGGCGGAATCATAGTGGGCGTTGAGCACCTCATAATCTGTACCCTTAGCCAGCCGAAGCGTAGTACCAGTATAATAGCTGTCCGCGCTCTTAAATGTGATTTTCGCATTTGCAGGCAGATCTGTCGTTCCGTCGTATGTCTTAATGATGTCGCCGACCGAAGCCGCTACTTTGAGCGGTCGGACATTCCATTGGGCAGACTTACTTCCGGTATAATCGCCCTTGTCTGTTGCCTCGATGGTCAGCGTACAGGGGCCTACATCGTAGGTGCTAGCGCCGCGGGTGATGACGAAATCCACATTTTCTTTCAGCTCTGTGCCTTTGTATGTCACGACAAACGTCGGCACACCGGTCGCGGTCGCATAGTTAAAGGCCGCTTCATTGCCATCGGGGAATGTGATCTCGGCATGGCTTAAGTTCGGCTTGGTGACGGTCAGCTTTTTGGGGGTGCTTGTCACCGTATAGCCGTCCTTGGTGGCGGTGAAAGAAATCGTGTAGCTGCCAACATCGTTGAAGGCATACTCCGCGACGTAGAATTTGGTGGTGCCGGTGCCGACTGTCGTATATTGCACATCGTTTCCCGACAGCGTGATGGGCGTTGTTTCGCCTGTCTTCAGGATGGAGAGCGTCACCGTCACGTCATTCGCATTGCAGCTGGCGCAAAGCTGGACGGTCGTGCCGCGCTCCACCTTGTTGCCTTTCACGTTCGTCCCGTTGACCTTAAACGCCAAGTTCTTGCTCGTGATGGGCAGTCTGTTGATGATAACATTGTTCAACTGCGAGCCGTTGACATCATCCCGGGCATACCACTTGTGGGTGCCGTCCGCGTTGAGCACCTTGTATCCAAGTGCTGTGTCATTCAGAATCGTTTTCCACGTCGCGCCCTCTGCCAACGTCAATTCGCCGATCACGGCAGGATATTTCGACCCGGCGAGTTCCGCACCATCGCAAGCAACGACCTTATCAATGCTGGCTGTGGTCGTGTTTTTCGTGTTGCTCAAGGTGGTGGTGATAAAGTCGCCCTTGGTGCCCTTGACCGTCACTGTGCCCTTGATGGAATGGCCGTTCAGGTCAAGTCCCGTGTCCTGCGTGCCGTTGATGGTATAATCGCCGGTCACGTCGGCCAGCAGCTTAAATTCTGCGCCGCCGGCTCTGTCTGCGTCAAGGGCTGTCTGCAAATCAGCAAATCTCCGCCACGGGCGGTTGCCCTCGCCATTGTTCAAGGCTGCTTCCGCCACCGCGGGCGCGTTGCAGTAGGGACAGTTGGTGCCATCAAAGCCGTTCGCGCCGCCGTGGCTGCAAGGTGCGACAGCGAGATAGCGCCCCACATTTACCGCGTTGGCCACATCTGCCGCTGTTACTATGCTTCCCAGGTCAGAACCACTGCCACTATAATTATAGTAGCAGTACCCTTCCGGTAGAAAGTCCGCATATGTGACGCTATTATATAGGTCAAAGCTACGGATATTGCCGCCGTAGAATTTGACATCTCCCCCGTAGACCTGAAGCCGGAGACAAGATGTTGCTATGCTACCACGGAACTCCACCTTGCCTCCATCCCGCACGGTCACACCCACCGCGCCGTTGCCGCCACTACTGTCAACGACCGTCAGTTTACCGGTACGAACTTGGCTCGTGGCCGTAAGGCCGCCCACATTCAAGCTGTATCCATCCAGACTGTGTCCGTCCAAATCCAGTGTGAGGGTCTTGCTGACATATGTATCGCTGGGCAGCGCCTCGTTTGCCAGCAGCTTGACGGTCTGACCGTCAGCTGCCGCATTCAGCGCGGACGGCACATCGGTATAATAGGTTTCGCCGATGACAGCCGCGAACTGTGTCCCGCAGGCCGTGCACTTGCCGTCTTTACCGATGGTGCTCGCGCCCTCGGTGTTCGTGTGGGTGCAGGACAGACCGCAGGCGCACTTGTTGTTCACCATGGCGTGGGTGTGCTCCTTGACGGTTACGTCGGCCAGCTCCGTTGCATTGCCGTTCTGCACGTCGTCGCCCTTGTAGAAAGCGTGCACCTTCTGCGTATCCAACAGGGACATGAGCGGCTGCAACTCTTCTGCGATGTAGCTCTTAATGCTTTTGAACGTGCCGCCGCTGATGGCGATGGTTCCGTTGTGCGTGAACTGCACATCGCCAAACGTGCCGTCCGTAATGTTCAGCGTAGCGCTGGAAGCGACAACCCATTCACCCGCGTGATTGGAACCGCCCTTGACGGTGACGGAAGCACCCTCCGATACGGTGAGGCCATACACCGTGCCGTTGCTGATGGTCGCAGTGCCGCTGTTCACGTCGCAGACAAGTCCCGCGCCTTCTGAACCGCCGATCTCGCCGCTCCGGATGTCCAGTGCGCCGGCCATGAACATGAGATTTGAAATTCTGCCGTAAGCGCCCTCGCCTGTAACAGTCAGGTTGCCTGTCGCGAGAGTTTCTTTTTTCTGCGTTTCCTCGTTAGTCTCTGTGAATCCAACCTCGAGGTAATCGACCGTCTTGTGGTTCAGATCGAGCGTCAAGGTTTTGGTGACAACGGGTACGATGGAAGCATACTGTTCGAACGTAAAATCTTCACCGAGCGCATTGAGGGCGTCTGCATCTGTCACATGGTCTGCCAGCAGCTTGACGGTGTCGCCGTTCTGTGCCGCATTCAGCGCCGCCGGGAGAGACTTGTACTGTTTGCCGTTCACCTCGGCTGCATCCGGCAAGCCGGTGACGGTGATGGTGGCGCTTGCCTGCACGGAGGTGTTCCCCAGCTCGTGAACGAACAGCGTATACGTGCCACCGGGCGTTTCCTCATCGATCTTGACGGAGACGGTATAAGTGCCGTCGCCGTTGTTCTTCTGGCTGATGGTAAAGTAGCCATTGACCGCGCTGCCCTGAACATAGGCGTTCAGCGTGTCCGTGCCGGTATAATTGGCAGTGAACACGGCGGTCTTGCCCGCGGTAAGGCTCTTGCTCGTTTCGGTCAGCGTCAGGCTCGGCGCTGCGGGTGTGGTGCTGCCCACCTGCTTGTTGGTCAGCTTCTTTGCGATTTCGCCGCCTACTTTATAGGTATCGGTGTCAAAGCCAGCTTCCGCAGCGGTATCGCCGTTCACTGTGGCGGAGCCGTAGAGCGTTTTGGCGGCAGGCTCTGCCGCGCTATCCAGCTCGACCGCCTTCACTGCGCCGAAGATCAGCATATCCGTGCCATCGAAGTACAGCGTGCCCTTCACGCCGACCTGCGCGCCGCTGACAAAGGCAGAGCCGGAAACCACGTTCAGCCCGCCGGTAATGGCCGCTTCCGCTTCGGCGGGCGCGGTCATGTTGAGCGTGCCGCCGTATACCTTCACAGTACCATCGACCGTGCCGCCGTTCAGCGTCAGACTGTCCGTGGCATCAATATTGCCGGTGATGCTGTGCCCGTTCATGTGGATGGTCGTCGCGGCGTAGACGGTGAGGTCTTCCGTGACGCTGTCGAGCAGCGTGATCTCGCCTTCCTCCATATTGTCCAAGATCTCCTGCACCGTTTCATACTGCGTCCCGCCGCTCTCCGCGACGTAGTGCGTCCCGCCGCTTCCTTCGCCGTTCTCCGTGACGTCGGCGAAGACTGCCGTGGGCAGCGTCGTCAGACAGAGCGTCAGCGCCATGAGCATACTCAATACTCGTTTTTTCATAAGATCCTCCTTTAGGATATGCGTATAGGGTTTATATTCAGCCCGTTTTAGCACAGGCACAGCTTTTATAGGTCATCCGGAATGAGCCGCAGCTTTTTCGCGGCGGCCTTGGCCTCCGCCCGGCGCTTCACGTCCAGCTTGTCGAGGATGTGGCTGACGTGGGTCTTCACGGTCGGCAGCTTCACATCCATGATCTGCGCGATCTCGGCGTTGGACTTGTCCGCGCAGAGCAGATGCAGAATTTGCAGCTCCGTGGGCGTCAGCTCCTCGCCGGGGGCAAGGCGGGGTTCGAGGAAATGCGGGTAGAACGCCGCCTGCGTCCGCACCGCCGCCATCAGCCGCTTGCGCCATGCCTTGTCGCCGTCCCAGTCCAGCACTTCCAGCAGCGGCAGCACCGCCGTGCCGTATACGCTGACGGTGCGGATGAAGCGGTACTCCGCTGCCGCATCCAGCGCCGCCGTCAATCGCTCGCGCCACCGCTCGTCCTTCTTGCGGTACAGGGCAATGGCAGTCAGAACATTCAGGTGAATGCCGTCGATGATGCGGGCGCAGTTTTGGACGTACGGCTCCAGCGGGGCAAGCGTCAGCTGCACCGTGTCCGGCCTGCCGTCCTCCAGCTCCACCATGGCCTGGGTGAGATACTGGTAGCGCCGCATGACGTTCAGGTGCGTCGGCTCCCGCGGGGCTTTTTCCCGATACCACGCGTCCGCCGCGTCAAGGTCGCCGGTGTGCATGTCAATACGGCAGAGCATGGCGTCCATATTGGGCAGAAAGCGAGTCAAACCGCGCTCGACAAAGCATTCATGGAGCACCTCGATGGTGCGCCGCGCGTCGGTGGGCTGCCCGTTTGCCAGCTGGCTGCGGGCCAGCAGTCCACTGACGGCGAACTCCATGTCCGGCGTGCCGCGGTTGCGGACCTCGTTCAGCTGTGGGAGAAGGGCCAGCATCCGCCCGGCCACGTCCTCCCCCTTTTCAAACTTGCTCTCGGCAATGGCGCAGTCGGCAAGACACACACTGTCCCGCCCCAGTACTGCCTCCACGGGGAGACGGATGGTTTTGTAGAGCAGGTCGTCCTTTTTGCTCCATTCGGAAAAGTCCTTGCCACCGTTCATGATGCTCGGCAGCGCGCTCGTGACGGAGAAGGACGGCAGCGACAGCTCCTTATTTGTCAGCAGCCGGAACACCGCAGGGATCGTGTCCGTCAGGCGTTTCACGCCCCGCTGCGGCAGCGAGATGTCCAGCCATGCCAGACGGCCGCGTGCCTGCCGACCTGCGGCGTCCTCCTTGCCGCAGCGCTCCACGAACCGTTTCAGGCATCCGTACCAGTGCTCCGACCCGTCATAGTCCGCGCTCAGAGCGCAGAGCATACTCATGACCTGCATCAGAGACGGCGAGGCGAGTATTTCCGCCTCCGGCAGTGCGCGGTAGTACTGCTCCATCTCCGCATAGTGCCCCATGCCGGGATGCAGCTCCGCATTGCGGATCAGCAGCTCGGAGACCTTGGCATGGTCGCCGCCGCTGGTGTAGCATTCCAGGGCGTGGGCGTAGTCCTCCTTCAGCTCATAGTACAGCCCGCCCCGGCTGAAGAGCGCTTTGCGCTTTTCCTCGGTATACTCCCGATCCATCTCCCAGCGGAGAAAAGCTCGGAACCCCGACCAGAAGTGAAAGCACTGGCAGTCGTCGTAGCGCATCATAGTGGTGTATCGAAGAAGCCAGTCCAGCCGTTCGCCGGCACGGGGATCGCCGCTGACCATCCGTGCCATTTCCAGGTCAAAACTTTCAAAGGGGGCCAGCTCCAACAGGAAGCGCCGCACCGGCAGGTCAAAGCGCCGGTAGATGGCGGTCTCAAAGTAGAGGAACACCTCGTGGAACACCCGCGCCACCAGCTCCGGTGTCCACGGCTTGCCCGGAGACATACACCGGGCGGTGATGGCTACGCCCAGCGGATAGCCCACGGATTCTTTCAAAATTCCGTCGATCTCACTGTCTGCCGCCTCCACGCCGTAAAGCCGGAGCAGCCGCCGCACATCGTCCGCATCAAAGAGCAGGTCGTCGGCCTCCAGCACCGTCATCAGCCCCGTGTACTGAAACGCCGTCAGGCAGCCGGGCGGCACACCGCGCGAGAGCAGCACGAAATGGCGCTCCGGACTTGAGCGAATCAATTCGCAAAGAGCCTGCTGCCCGGCTTCCTCCTGCATGAGCTGAAGATCGTCAATCAGCAGAATGTCCCAATCCTGCGCTGACGGTGGGATCGCGCAGTCTGGGTCTGCCGCGCTTTGCCGCAGCACATTCCGCCCGCGCAGCAGCGCGTCCGCCAGCACGGTCTTTCCAAAGCCGCAGGGCGCGCTGAAAAAAAGGACTCTGCCATGCGCCATGAAGCTGTCAAACCGTTTCTGAACAGAGGGCTTTATGATGATATTTTCGATCATTTCTTCCCTCCCTTTGATACAGAGTGAGATTGTCATAAGCCTTTTGCCACCTATCTCAAATTATATTATACGCGGCTGTTCTGAAATGTAAATCATCCCAAAGGATGAGACGCGCTGCATAGCAAACGGCTGTACAGGCCAGCATTTCGTGAGGTGAAAAAGAAATCGCACAGCATCAGGCCAAAATGCCTGCGCTGTGCGATTCGGTGTTTACTTATAAAGTCTTGTCACTTCTTACTGTGTCACAGGAGAATCAAAATTAAAGTCGCGGCGCAATGCGGCCTGCCCATGTTCTGTGTGATATTCGTCTTCAACGTGCACAGAGCAATTATATTTCGACAATCGTATAGCATGGAAACGAGTTGAATTAAACGAAGAAAATAAGCTGTATCTTTTCTTTGAACGCACGCTATTTTTGCGATAATTTCCTGAAAACTGGCCAAAACACCCTGTCCAGATTGTAGTATGGGTAGAGGGGAAATACGGGGGTACGAACGGGGGCAAGAAAGCGGCAAGCAATGCAAAGCGGTACCCACTTTGCGAAAACAGGCGGATTCCGTTTACACGGAGCCCGCCTGTTTCATGCTTGTTGGGGCGCTGCCCCAATCCCCGCAGAACACAAAAACTGTGTTCTGGAACGATGGATAAATCCATCGGCTGCGCGATTTTGCAAATCGCTTGTGGGCGGGCAGCTCAGCGCTGCTCCGCCTCTTTTTCCCGTCGTTCATTCGCTTCCTCCTGCTCCTTGTCCAGCTCCAGAATACGGTCGATATTGGCCTTGGCCGTCAGCAGCTCTTTCATTTCCTCACGGGCTTTTCGGTAGTCGGCGTAGGCCGCTTTCTTCTCCGCCAGCAGCTCGGCGTACTCGGTATTCAGCGCCTTGATGGTGGGCAGCTTCTTGAGGCCAAGCCCATCAAAATAGTTCTTTGCGGCCTTGTGGATCGTGATCTCGCTTTCATGCTCTGCAAGAAAATTCTTGGAGTACCCGGCCTTGCGATAGGCAACGTAGGTATCGCGGGTCTTAGCGTAACCCACGATATGCTCCCGCAGCACGGCAATCTCGGCCATGCGTGTTTCCGCAGATTTGATCCTTGCGGAAAGCTCGTTGAAGTGAGCGGACGCTGCCGCCGCTTTCTCCGAGAGAATGGCGTAATCTAACAGCTCATGGTCTTGCAGATAGGCCACCGTCTGTGCCATCTGTTTCAGGTTAAATAACGTCGCCCAACGCGCATAACCGGCACCCTTGCCAGCGCGTAATTTGGTCTGAATGTCCACCAGCAGATTCCCGCTGCGCTTTTCCGGTTTGACCGGCGCTGCGGCGCTCTTTCGCGGCGTATGCGCCTTTTCACCTGCAATCACCGCACGAAGATCTGCGGGAGTATAACCGTCGCCGAGGGTATCCATGCGAATGGACTTTTTCTGTTCGCCGCCTAACAGGGACGGGACTTTCTTGCCCTTGACCTCATACCCGGCCTGCCGCAGCAGCTCCAGCAGCGTTTCAAAGCTATCGGGCTTTTGTGTCAGCGCATCGTCAATGGCCGCGCAGATTCGCTCCCGGTGGGAGGGCTTCTTTTTGTCGCCCAGCCACTTGTTGTAGCTCTTGCCGTGGCGCTTCGGATTCTCCACGATGGAGTAGCCGTTCTCGATGCAGATGGTATCGTTGAGCCGCCGCACGGCGCGGCTGCTGCCCCAAAAGTTTCTGAATTTCCGGGTCTGGCTGAGTGCGGTGGAGTTCCAGATCACATGATTGTGAATATGGGCTTTGTCGATATGGGTGCAGACGATATAGGCGTGATTGCCCTTGGTGAAGCGCTTGGCCAGCTCACAGCCCAAACGGTTCGCGTCCTCCGGTGTGATCTCTCCGGGAACAAAGGATTGCCGCAGATGGTAGGCGATCACATCATCCTCGCCGCGCACTCTGCCGGTCTTTTGAATGTACTGATTCTTGGTGAAAAGAAACTCGGCGTCGGCGATCCTGCTGTCGCA
>OGRF01001062.1_pt1 | contig 20150 bp, 22 predicted proteins | sample 1553381 | NCBI WGS metagenome assembly OGRF01 (sample SAMEA2580060, study PRJEB22360) | human gut metagenome | biome: human gut; feature: human-associated habitat; material: faeces | place: Denmark | collected 2008/2010
TTTAAGTCGAGAACATTCACCCCGCAGGGATAGAGTCACAAATATAGGCTATGCTCTCTTTTGCGGTGCGTCTCTCCTTGCCTGCAGCAACCCAGAATTATTCTACAGTAACACTCTTTGCAAGGTTTCTAGGTTTATCAACATCAAGTCCTCTTGCAACGCTTACATAATATCCCATTAACTGTAATGGAATAATTGCGAGTGTCGTTGTAAAATGCGGATCTGTCTTAGGCACATATACAACAAAGTCTACCATGTCTTCAAGGTAGTAACTTCCGTTCTCTGCAACACCCATCAGGTATGCGCCACGGCTCTTTACTTCCTGCATGTTACTCAGTGTCTTCTCGCAAAGGTGGCTCTGAGTAAGAACACCGATTACAAGTGTTCCATCTTCAATCAGGCTGATGGTTCCGTGTTTTAACTCACCTGCTGCATAAGCTTCGGAATGTACATAGCTGACTTCTTTCATCTTCAGGCTTCCTTCCTGACAGATTGCGTAATCAAGTCCACGACCGATAAAGAATACATCGTGTGCGGATGCAAATTTATTAGCGAACCACTGAATTCGTTCTTTATCTGCTAAGATGCTTGCAACCTTTTCTGGAAGGAGCACGATCTCTTTGAGCATGCTATTGAGGGTAGATTCTTCAATCTCTCCTCTTACCTGTGCAGCGTACATGGAGAGGATATACATACAAATTAACTGTGTGCTGTATGCCTTAGTGGTAGCAACGGCAATTTCAGGTCCGGCTAAAGTGTACATAACGTGGTCTGCTTCTCTTGCAATACTGGAACCAACTACATTAACGATTGCTAATGTCTTTACTCCCATTTCTTTTGTAAGACGCAGTGCTGCAAGGCTATCTGCTGTCTCTCCTGACTGTGAAATAATGACAACTAATGTATCTTGGGAAAGCTTTGGATTACGGTAACGGAATTCAGAAGCGAAATCTACGTCTACCATTAATCCTGTGAGGTCTTCCATCACATATTTGGCTGCAATACCAACATGATAAGCAGAACCGCAGGCTACGATATATATCTGGCTGATCTTTTTGATCTCTTCTTCTGTAAGTCCTACTTCTGAAAGATCGATATGATCATCTTTTAATACGGAGTTTAATGTATCACGGACAGCTTTCGGCTGTTCATGGATTTCTTTCATCATAAAATGTTCAAATCCGCCTTTTTCTGCGGCTTTTGCATCCCATTTTATCTCCACCAGTTCCTTTTCAATTTCTTCACCGTCAAGATTATAAAATGTCACTTTACCCTTTTCAAGTTTGCCGATCTCCATATTACCAATATAATAAACATGACGTGTATATTTTAAAATTGCAGGCACATCGGATGCAAGATATGCTGCATGATCCTGCACCCCGATAATCATCGGACTGTCTTTTCTTGCCACATAAATCTCTCCCGGGTAGTCTTTAAACATGATCGCAAGAGCATAGGAACCGCGGATACGGACCATTGCATGGTTAATGGCATCTACCGGTGTTCCGAGATATTTCTTATAATAATAATCCACAAGTTTAACTGCTACTTCAGTGTCTGTAGATGAATAAAACTCATAGCCATTGCGGATCAGTTTGTCTTTCAGTTCCTGATAATTCTCAATAATCCCATTGTGAACAGCTACTACATTACCATCATCGCTCATATGGGGATGAGCATTTGTCTCAGATGGTTCTCCGTGCGTCGCCCATCTGGTATGTCCGATACCGCATGTTCCGTGAACAGATTCTCCATCATTAGTCTTATCTGCAAGAACTTTCAGTCTGCCTTTCGCCTTGATGATCTCTGTAGCATCTTCGCCGTCGCGAACTGCAATTCCTGCTGAATCATAACCTCTGTATTCAAGTCTGGACAGACCATATAATAATATAGGTGCTGCCTGATGATTACCTGTAAATCCAACAATTCCACACATAACAGTGTCTCCTTTAAGTTTTATTTTTGTTGATGTAATCTTCTATAGCAGGTCTATTTGGAGGAAAAATATCCTCGGGCAGGTCGCAGATATCAATAAATTTAAGCTGCGACACCTCAGAAGCCTGCATTTTAAGCTCGCCTGAATACTCGTGGCAGGTGTAGACGATATCAACGTTTGACACCTTATCGCCGTTTGGGTAAGTATACTGCATTTTTTCACCTGAATAGACGCCAAGCAGTTCGAGCTTTTTTGCTTTAAGACCTGTTTCCTCAAAAAGCTCTCTTTCAGCGGTCTGCTCCACAGACTCACCAAGCTCTACCGAGCCGCCTGCATATCCCCAGCTTCCGCAGTCTGTTCTCTGCTGCATGAGCATTTGACCTGCTTCGTTTATTACTATTACGCTTGCTCCCACCTGCAGCAGTGTAATGTGGCCTAGGTGCTGGCGGAGGGATTTTATGTATTCTGACATTACACAGGCTCCCCAAAAGTATCAGGGTGACTTGGATCAAATATCTCATTGCAGGTCATAACAGTAACAAGATCCTCAGTATCACTGAGATTGATAATGTTATGGGTCCAGCCAGGTATCATGTGGATAGCCTCGATCTTATCACCGCTGACCTCAAACTCAACTTTCTCTCCTGTGTTTATGTTACGCTCCTGTATCAGACCATGACCGTGGACAACTATGAAAAGCTCCCATTTTGAGTTGTGCCAATGCTGACCCTTTGTGATGCCCGCCTTGCTTATATTTATACTTACCTGTCCGCAATCCTCTGTATGAACAAGCTCAGTAAAACTGCCTCTGTTATCTACATTCATTTTCAGAGCATACTTGAATTTATCTGCAGGGAGATAAGTCAGATACAAACTATACAGTTTCTTTGCAAAAGAGCCCTTTGGCATTTTAGGCATAAGCAGGGTCTTAGGCTGCTGCTTAAATTCTTCAAGAAGATCTACCACCTCGCCCAAAGTTACCTTATGAGTAACAGGCACATAACAACATCTGCCCTTATCATTTGCGACAGGCGTTACGCCGTCAAACTCGCAATGCTTTTCCTTTCCCTCAAGAAGATCAAACATACCCTCAACAAGGTCATCAATGTAAAGAAGCTCCAGCTCACTTGCTCTGTCGTTTATGGAATACGGCTCGTCATTAGCCACGCAGTAGCAAAGTGTTGATACAAAAGAATTGTACTTTGGTCTTGAATGACCCATAAGGTTAGGAAACCTATATATTGCGACCTTTGCTCCTGTTTCTGCGGCATATTTCCGGAAAAGCTCTTCACCTGCAAGCTTGCTTCTGCCGTATTCTCCGTCATAACGACCTATGAGCGTTGCCTGTATGGAAGATGAGAGCATGATAGTTGCCTTGTTATCATACTTTTTCAGAGTATCAAGAAGCTGTGACGCAAAACCAAAGTTCCCTTTCATGAAGTCCTCAGTATTCTCAGGACGATTTACCCCTGCAAGGTTGAAAACAAAGTCTGCTTCCTTGCAATACTCGTCAAGCTGTTCCTTTGTGGAATCTATATCATACTCATATATTTCTTCAACAGAAATATTCGGTCTTGTTCGATTTTTGTTATCTCTGATATTTTTCAGATTATTCACAAGGGCTGTTCCCACCATGCCCTTTGCGCCTGTAACCAATATCTTCATATTTTCACATTCCTTACTGATCTTTTCTCCAGACCATTTTGTTGACTACATTAACATATCCCTGAATGATCCTTACGACTTTCATTGATACTGTTTCGTCCACATAGTCAGGACACGGCTTGCCGAGAACGCCTTTCTGCTTCATTTCGATAGCCATATCTGTAGCATTGAGCAGTTCTTTTGTTGTAATTCCTGCAAGGATAAAGTCCCCTGCTTCAAGTGCTTCAGGGCGCTCGGTAGAAGTACGGATACAAACTGCTGCGATAGGGTGACCTATTGAAAGATAGAAGCTGCTCTCCTCAGGAAGCGTGCCTGAGTCTGAAACGATAGCAAGGGCATTCATCTGCAAACAGTTATAGTCATTGAATCCCAGCGGCTCGTTTACTCTTACTCTAGGGTCGAGCTTAAAGCCGCTCTTTTCAAGTCTATGCTTTGAACGCGGGTGGCAGGAATACAATATTGGCATATCATACTTTTCAGCCAGTGCGTTTATTGCAGTAAACAGACTTGTAAAGTTCTTTTCTGTGTCGATATTCTCCTCTCTGTGTGCAGAAAGAAGAATATACTTATCCTTTTCAAGACCCATACGTTCAAGAACGTCAGAAGCCTGAATCTTATCCAGATTACCACGAAGGACTTCCGCCATAGGCGAGCCTATCATATATGTTCTTTCCTTTGGAAGTCCGGTATCAGCAAGATACTTTCTTGCAAACTCGGAATAGCAAAGATTTACGTCAGAGATAACATCAACTATTCTTCTGTTTGTTTCCTCCGGGAGGCACTCGTCCTTACATCTGTTTCCTGCTTCCATATGAAAAAGCGGGATATGAAGTCTTTTAGCGGAGATAGCTGACAGACAGCTGTTTGTATCTCCAAGGACAAGATAGGCGTCAGGCTGCAATTCTGAAAGCAATTCATAGCTTCTGCCGAGAATATTTCCGCAGGTAACGCCCAGATTATCGCCTACTACAGGAACAAGAATATCAGGGCCGAACTCGCCGAAAGTGTTTTTCAGCTCAAAATCCTCCCAGAAAACTGTACTGAGGTTACGATCCCAGTTCTGATTGTAATACACAACGCAGGTGTCAAAATACTCACGGCATCTTCTTATTACAGCCGCCAGGCGAATGATCTCAGGGCGGGTACCGCAGCCGATCATTACCTTTGTTCTGCCGTCATTTTTCCATTTAAAATTATGTTCCATATACTTTCCTCCCGAGGTCAGACACGACCTTTGGTAAAATCATTTATTCACAGGATACTGTCTAAGCTGCACAACTTCACCGGCTTCTATCTTACTCAGCGCTGCGATCCTATTTTCGCCTTTTACTATTGCTCCAAGGCAGATATGACAACCCTGTTCGATCACACAGCCATGGTCCACAATAGCACCCAGATTGATGATACAGCCACGTTTCACTGTCACATCTGTATTGATAACAGCTTTCGGAAGCACCACAACGCCATTTTCGACAGATGCGGTAGGACTTACATAAGCTGAAGGATGCACAACAGTAGCAAGTCTGCCGTCTGCTCTAGTTATTTTATCGCACCAAGACAAGCGAAACTCGTTATTTCCAAAGGCAGGAATAAATTCCGTATCGTCAGCAATATATTTAGTAAAAGAATCAAGCGTACGGTCGGCAAATCTATCGTCCAGCATAGCTATCACATCATAGCCCAGCTGTTCAGAAACGTCCTTAACAGTATTTGCATATCCGCCTGCACCGAGAATGACCAACTTCTTTGACATATCAATCCTCAGCCAATCTCTCCTGGATATATGCAAGCTTAAGCATTTTTTCCTTTATTTCTTCCTTATTAAGGAGCTTTGTATTATTACTATTGAACTCAGTGAGAGTATTTCTATCTGCGTCGCCGTCTCTAAAGAACTTATCATAGTTCAGGCCTCTATTATCGGCAGGGACACGATAGAAGCCGCCAAGGTCGATAGCCTTTGCGCACTCCTCATTGGTAAGAAGTGTTTCATACATTTTCTCGCCGTGGCGGATACCAATGACCTTGATATCCTCCTTTTTGCCGCCAAACATTTCAGTAACGGCTTCAGCCTGAAGACCGATAGAGCAAGCGGGGGCTTTCATGATAAGCAGGTCGCCGTTTTCACCGTTCTCAAAAGCATAGAGTACAAGGTCGACAGCTTCTTCAAGTGACATAATGAAACGAGTCATATTAGGCTCAGTTACAGTGATAGGGTTGCCTGCTTTGATCTGGTCGATCCACAGAGGGATAACAGATCCACGGGAGCACATTACGTTACCATAACGAGTACAGCATATTTTAGTTTTTCCGCTATATCTGCTTTTAGCGATAGCGACGCTTTCTTCAAGAGATTTTGACTTACCCATGGCATTGATAGGGTAGGCTGCCTTATCAGTTGAAAGGCATATTACTGCTTCAACGCCCTCCTCGATAGCGGCTGTCAGGACGTTATCCGTACCGATAATATTAGTTTTTACGGCTTCCATTGGGAAAAACTCACAAGATGGGACCTGCTTGAGTGCAGCCGCATGGAATATGTAATCTACGCCATGCATAGCTTCCTTACAGGACTGCAAATTTCTTACGTCGCCTATGTAGAACTTGATCTTATCCGCTACCTCAGGCATTTTCGCCTGATACTCATGACGCATATCGTCCTGCTTTTTCTCGTCTCTCGAAAATATTCTGATCTCTCCGATATCTGTTTCCAGAAATCTGTTTAATACTGCGTTTCCAAATGATCCCGTTCCTCCGGTTATCATTAGGGTTTTGTTTGTGAATAAAGACATGTTAACAAGCTCCTTTATCATAGTAAATTATTTACTACTTACCTAAACTATATTCTTTCATTTGTATCATGAAGTAATTACATATTTATCTTTTTTAAAACTTCAATTTTAAACATAAGTTCTTTTAATCATCATAATTTTTTTCTTTTAGAGAACTCATACAAAAAATTTTAAGATATGAATTTATTTTATCATCGCCCAGTTCTTCCATTATTGTTTTTTTGTTCCATTCTGTATCCGAGATAAAAAAATCATCACTCTTTTGCATTGTGTGTTTTATTGCAAGCTTCAATAAGTAGTTTTCTTGCTTCGTCATGTAACATAATCATCGCCTCTTAACTCTATTATAGACCTGTTGTCAAGAGTATGCAATATTTTTTGGGAACGCTATAGGAGGGTAAATAAGAGTTCTCTTTAAATCATTGCAAATAGAACAGTATATACTAAGAAATCCGTTACCACCTCATATTCAATTAATTTTATGAGCAACTTCAATAAACAGAGAAACCTTTATCGCTTTGTGTTTGTTCAAATATACAAAATACATAAAAAACTATCTTTTATTTTTTTAAGGTGCAAAGTGGTTGCACCTTTACGATGTATGATATATTTATGGACAGAAAAAGAGGTGAGCAGGTGAGAACAACTTTAACAACAGAGCAACGAAGAGAAGAAATACTATATATTCTACATATGAGAGGTCACGAAACTATCTCGAATCTGGAAAATGAACTGGAAGTTTCAATAAGAACAATCAAATATGATATTGAAGCATTGTCTGACCGGTGTAAAGTAAAGACAAAACGTGGCAAATATGGCGTCGTGGAACTCGACCAAGGTTACTTTGTTATTCACCTTGCTCCAACACAATTGAATCTGCTTGAGGAACTAAAACTTGGACTAAACGGTCAAAAGCTTGAAGTGATGGAAAGCATTATTGCAGACTTTTCAGCACCATAAATTTTTTACATAAGGAGAAACCAAATGAAAGAAATCCTAAAAATCCCAATCAAAGCAAATCTGTATCAGCATCAGCAGAACGCTTGCCAATTTGCCTGTAAACGTTTCGGAATCCTGCCGACAGAAGTACACAGCAACGGTGTGGCATTACTCATGGAAATGGGCTGCGGCAAGACTATCACCAGTATTGCAATTGCAGGAATCCTGCAACAATACAGAAACATTAAAAAAATTCTGATAACCGCACCGTTGTCCATTCTCGGTGTGTGGGAGCAGGAATTTGCACATTTTGCAGATTTTCCATATCAACTGACAGTTCTGAAAGGCAGCAGTTCTCAAAAAAAAGAACAGCTTGAAAATCTGCACGGAAATACTCTGCAAATTGCTGTAGTCAACTACGAATCTGCATGGAGACTGGAAAAGGAACTTCTTACTTTTGACGCTGATCTTATTATTGCTGATGAAGCCCATAAGATTAAGGAAAACCGTACATCTCAATCCAAAGCAATGCACCGGTTAGGTGATAAGGCAAAGTATAAACTTCTCCTGACCGGAACGCTCATCACCAATAAGGAAATCGATGTCTTTTCACAGTATCGTTTTCTGAACAGCAATATCTTCGGGACAAGTTTCTATGTGTTCCGAAACAGATATTTTGATATGTGCGGTTATGGCAATCACATCCCTGTTTTCAAAAAGCAAATGATGAACGATTTTCTGCAAAAAATGCACTCCATTGCCTATCGTGTAACGAAAGCGGAATGTCTTGATTTACCCGAAATTACGGAAGAAATCCGTACCGTAGAGTTAGAGCCGAGAGCAATGAAACTGTACAAACAGCTTGAAAAAGAAAGCTTTGCAGAGCTTGCCGGTTCTGAGATTTCTGCCATGAATGTTCTGACAAAAATGCTCCGCTTATCGCAGATGACAGGCGGTCATCTCACTGATGATGAGGGTGATACAAATTCTATCAGTACCGCAAAGCTGGATGCACTTTCCGATATTCTTGACACCATGCTTGCCGAAGATAAAAAGCTGGTCATCATGGCAAGATTTGTGCCGGAGCTGAACGATATTCAGAAATTACTGGAAAAGAAAAATATCGGATATGCATCTGTCCGTGGAGGTATCTCTGACCGTGCCGAAGAGATCAGAAAATTTCAGGAAGATGCGGACTGCCGTGTATTTATAGGACAGATTGCAGCGGCAGGATTGGGCATTACACTGACCACAGCGTCAACAATGGTGTTCTACAGTTTGGATTATTCAATGTCAAACTTTGAACAGGCAAAGGCAAGAATCCACAGAGTATCACAGACTGAAAACTGCCTGTATATTTACCTTATCGCAAAGAATACAGTTGATGCAAAAATTCTTCGTTCCCTGCGTGATAAGGTGGATTTAGCAAGAATTTTGGTTGACGATTATCGTAACGGAATTGATCCGTTTCAGGAAAAGGAGGACTAAAATGGAACTGAATATGTATGAGCTTGCGGAGCAGCTGAAACAGCTTCGTGAGGAGAAAAAGGACGCAGAACAGCGTGTCAAGGACATCAATGCTGAAATCGACAAGACGGAATATTCACTGGTTCAGCTGATGGCAGAAACGGAAACGCAGAACTTTACTCGTGCAGGAACAATGTTCTCGCTGACAACCAAAACCCGTGCATCCGCTGTGGCAGGTCATAAGGACGAGCTGTATTCCGCTTTAAAAGAGAACGGATTTGGCGAGCTTGTTTATGAAACTGTCAACGCAAACAGCCTGTCAGCCTTTGTCAAGGAGCAGATTTCTGAAAATCAGGATACCGTTCCTGACTGGTTAAGCGGTCTTGTCAACGTCTATGAGCAGACCTCTGTGTCTGTCCGCAAATTTACGAAATGAAAGGAATCAGAACTATGAAAAATGAACTTATGGAAACAAACAGCACAGGATTTCTCGCTTTGCATGACTTCGACCTTGCCAATGTGATGAGTGAGGAAATGGACGGTCTTTCGGCAACTTTTGAGCGTATCAAGATACCATCTGGCGGTGGAATTATGTTTGAGATTCCCGGCAATAACCCCGATGAACCCGAAACTGTCAAGGAATTTTCGGCAGTGATCCTCTATCAGCACTCCTTGAACGCCTACTATGAAAGCGAGTATCAGGGCGGCTCTAATCCTCCCGACTGCGGCAGCTATGACGGGCATAACGGCGAGGGCAATCCCGGAGGCAACTGCGATATTTGTCCGCTGAATCAGTACGGTTCGGGCAAGAACGGTGCGAAAGCCTGCAAGAACCGCCGTCGTTTGTATCTGCTCCGTGAGGGCGAGATTTTCCCGATGATTCTATCTCTGCCCACTGGCTCACTGAAAGCATTTACACGTTACCTCATGCGATTGATTCCGAAATACAAGAACTCCAACGCTGTGGTGACTAAGTTTACACTGAAGAAAGCATCGAGCAATACAGGCATCAATTACAGTCAGGCACAGTTTGCGGTGAAACGTGCCTTATCGCCGGAGGAATATCAGCTGATCTCTGCTATGACGGAACAGGTCAAGGCGCTCAGCAGAAGCGTTGGCTATGAAGCGGAGGATGCAATGAACGTTGACCCTGAAACAGGCGAAGTTATCGAGCCTCTGAATTAAGGAGAGTATTATGGAAAATTACAGATGCGTTACTTCGGTGCAGGAAATTCAGGAGTACATAGGCAATGCGGCGGTGGTTGCTTTTGACTACGAAACAGCACCCGACGAGCCTTACCGAATGGAAGAAAAAGCTGCTCTTGACCCATATAAGAGCCATATTGTTGGGTGCAGTTTTTCTACTAAGGAGCATACAGGGATCTACGTCCCTGTTGCTCACAAAGTCGGTGAAAATATTGAAAATGCATTATTTTTATGCTTTTTGAAATCCTTTCTCACAAATAAAAATATCATCAAAATCGCCCACAATATCGCCTTTGAATCTGCGGTGTCCTGTCATCAGGGCATCGTAATTCAGCCGCCTGTTTATGATACGATCTGTGCCGCACAGATGACCTTGAAAAGCAATTATGAGTTCCGAAAACTTGCTGACAGCGGTCTTAAAAAACTTGCATCAGAGCTTTGCCATGAGCCTTTGCCGACGTTTTCAGAAGTTACAAACGGCAGGCATTTTGATGAACTGGATGCACAGGATTCTGAGACGGTACGCTATGGCTGTGCGGACTCCGATTTTGCACTTCGCCTGTATCATATTTTTAATAACTGGTTTGACCGTTTTCTGCCGAAACATCGGTATATTGCGGAGCAGATCGAATCTCCCACAGCGGTGTATCTCGGCATTATGAAGCATAATGGTGTACCTGTGGATGCGGATTTAATGAAATCTCATCAGCAGGAGACGGAGCAGCAAATGCAGCGTATCAGGAACGAGATAATTATGCTCATCGGCGATATTGAAATCGGTGCAAACTGCGGTACAAAGGCATTCAAGGATTATCTGTATCAGACCTTGAAGCTGCCTGTTATGAAAGTAACTGCATCGAATAAAGAGGCGGCAGATGACGCTTCCATGATTATGCTGAAAGAATGGTGTGATGCAAATCGTCTTGAACTTTCTCCGTTGTTTGTATTGGTGCAGGAGTATCGTAAATGGGGTAAAATCAAGTCTACTTACATTGACGGCTATCTGAAATATTTGAATTCCGCAACAGGCAGGATTCACCCGGATTTCTTTGCACTTTCTACGGAAACAGGACGTATGAACTGCCGTAATCCAAATTTGCAAAATTGCCCAAGAAAAAGCAACGATCCCATTGGTGTCCGTAATTTTATCAAAGCGCCTGAATATCATATAATCTTATCACTTGATTTTTCGCAGATTGAACTGCGTGTGGGGGCGTTTTATTGCAGAGATAAAACAATGATGGAAACATACAAAAACAGCGGAGATATTCATGCTGCGACTACTTCTGTTATCTTCGGATGCACTTATGAAGAAGCACAGGACAAGCACAGAAAAGCGTACAAAGAGCAGCGTACTATCGCCAAAAACGTAAACTTTGGTACATTCTATGGACTGTTTCCGAAAGGTCTGCAAAGTACGTTGAAATTCAAGGCGGGTGTGGAAAAATCTGTTGAGGAGTGTTCTGCGATTATTGCAAATCTGAAAGCCGGATATCCTGCGCTGACGACATGGCAGGAGGAAACAAAACGAGATGCTGCGAGAAAAATGTATACTGAAACATGGCTCGGCAGACGACGTTATCTTCCTAATATCAGGAGTGATAACTGGGGATTAAAATCTTTTGCAGAAAGATGTGCCTTAAATACTCCGATTCAGGGAACGGCGGCGGATATTCTGAAACTTGCAATCGTCCGTATTTTAGAGGGACTGCCGTCAAGACCGTGGCTGAAACCGATATTGCAGATCCACGATGAACTGACATTTATTATTCCGAAAGAAAAGCTATATGAAGCGATAAATTTTATCCGCAAATGCATGGAACAGCAGCCGTTTCCGGAGTTTGACCTACCGCTTGTGGCGGAGGCTTCTGCTGGGGAAACTTTCGGAAATTTAGTAGAACCGGAGGGATGAATTTGGCATCAACACACAATCATGAGGGATATTACTCCCCTACGGAATTTGAAGCAATGAAAAAAATCGAAGCCGAGGAACGCAAAGCACGCAGATTAGCCGCCTTCCGTCCTCTGGTATATATCTGCTCAAACTATCGTGGAAACACAAATGAAAACATTGAAAATGCACGGAAATACAGTCGTTTTGCGGTCAGAAATCACAGCATTCCCTTTGCACCGCATCTGCTTTTTCCGCAGTTTATGGACGACACGCTTGGTGAAGAAAGACAGACAGCAATGTTCATGAATTACGTGATGCTGACCAAATGCATGGAATTATGGGTATTCGGCAGCAGCGTTTCCGATGGTATGGCACAGGAGATAAAGTGGGCGAAACGCAGGCATATGCCGATTCGTTATTTCACGGAAAAAATGGAGGAAGTCTTATGAATATATCGGCACAGGATGTCATAAACGTTATGTTTAATCCCGATGATACGGTGAATCTGCGTGTTTTTGACGACAGAAAAGAGGGTATATTTACAGGTGCAAAGCTGTCCGTGGAAGCAGGAAAGTTCTTTGCTGTGGAATCAACTTTAAGGGAACATAACAAAAAGAATCACGGTATCTTTTTCGTGGTGAACTCCGGCGGTCAGACCGATGACAGCATTACCCGCATCAATGCACAGTTTGTGGAAATGGACGATAAGACTTTCGAGGAACAGCAATCTTTGATAGATGCATTTCCTCTGCCGCCGTCTATGATTATCAGAACGAGAAAATCTCTGCATACTTACTGGTTTGTCAAGGATGCAAAAGTAGCGAAATTCCGCCCGATTCAGAAAGCTCTTGTACATCATTTCGGCGGTGATCTTGCCTGCGTCAACGAGAGCCGAGTCATGCGTCTGCCGGGATTTTATCACTGCAAGAAAGAACCTGTTCTTGTGGAGTGTATTTCGTTTCATCCAGAGCGAAGGTATACACAAGAGCAGCTTGCAGAGGTTCTGCCCAATGTGAAATCGGAAACACCGAAAGAAGAACTGCACGGTGAACAAAAAGGTATTCACATTGTAGAGGCGGAGTGTGATTTTATCAAATATTGCCGTGATAACGCAGCATCACTGCCGGAGCATGACTGGTATGCAATGATCTCAAATTTAAGCGTATTTGACGGCGGTGCAGAAGTCATACATCAATATTCCAAACCGTATCCGAACTATTCCTTTGAAGAAACGCAGAAGAAAATACAACATTTTCTCAGCAGCGGAACGAAGCCTATGACCTGTCGTACAATTGTTGAAAAAGGCTTTCAGTGTCCGAAATTAAAAGATGGAAAATGTAAATGCAAATCCCCTGCGGCACTGTGTTTTCAGCCCCTCACAATAAACGGAATCCGTGTTATTCTGCGTCAGCAGCAGATTCAGAATGCGGTCGTAGAGGATCTGCAAACCGCAAGAAACTTTGTATCCGATTATCTTTACAATGTGGACAGCGTGACTGCAGAATCTATCATCAATTATGATTTGAAGAAATATTTCGGATTTAAGAATGCGGATATCAAGCCTCTCATATCGCTGCAAAAGGAACTTTACAAGACGTTTCTGAGCAAATCGGAAACGAAAAAGCATCAGTCGGGTATGGATATTCCCGACTGGTATGAAATGACGGAACGTGGGGCGAAATTCCTGCCCGGCGTTCTTGCGGAATATATGACGCAGAATACGCCTGTATTTTATGCGGCGGAACAGTATTACTGCTATGAAAACGGCGTGTTTCGTGGTATTACGGAGTTGACCGCAAGAAATATGGTTCGTGAGAAAATGATGACAAGATACACCAAGCTCTCTCAGATAAATGATACTGAAGGTCAATGGAAAATGCAGGTGCAGAAGGATATCCGAGAGCTTAATCCGAATCCGTACATCATCAATGTGCAGAACGGGCTTTACAATGTGCTTGACAATGTACGCACCGAGCATACGTCAAAATATCTGTCAACGGTGCAGCTGAACGTTAGATATACGCCCGGTTCAAAGTGTCCGAGATTTATGAAATTTCTGCATGAATCGCTGGAAGATGACCAGATAGCACTGATTCAGGAAATGTTGGGGTATTTTCTGATTCCCGTAAATCATGCACAGAAATGTTTTATCATAGTCGGAAAAGGCGGTGCAGGAAAATCCGTGCTTCTGCGTGTTCTGAATGAACTGCTGCTTGGAAAAGAAAACGTGTCCAATGTGGCATGGCAGGCACTCAGTGACCGTTTCAAGACAGCGGAGCTTTTTGGAAAATGGGCAAATATCTGTGCGGAACTGCCGACCAAAGGCATCGAGGACAACGGTATTTTCAAGGCTTTGGTCGGTGAAGATTATCTGACGGTAGAGAAGAAAAACAAGAATCCGTTTTCCTTTCAGCCTTATGCGAGACTGCTGTTTTCTTGCAACAGTATCCCGAAAAACTATGGTGATAAATCGGAGGGATTTTACCGAAGGCTCATTATTGTGCGGTTCAATCATTCAGTGCCGGAGGATAAGCGTGATCCCGAACTTTTAGAAAAGTTTCGATGCGAAGCGGACGGCATATTCTTGTTTGCACTGGAAGGTTTGCATCGTCTGATGAACAATCATTTTCAATTCTCCGAAACAAAAGCCAATCGTGAAGAATTGCAGAAATATCGTGAGGACAGCAACAGTGTGCTTGCTTTTGTCAGGGATTGCTGCGAATTGAAAATGGATGCAGAGATCGGCAGGGTCGAATTCTTTGAGCGATACAAGTCATACTGTGACAGCTGTGGTCTGACGCCGTTCAGCCAACAGAACTTCAACAACGAACTTGAAGCCAATTATCCAACTGTTGTAAGGGCTGCTGACAAACTCGGAAAACGACGTACGTGGAGAGGAATCCATTTTGCGGAGATTTTAAAATGACAAAAATCAAGCCACGGGATAGTCTGCGCTGTTTTCTGACAGCATTTACAGGCTTTACGTGAGATTTCTGTAATCCTTTTTATATTTACTATTATATACATATAGCTATTTTCTTGTTTTTTATGATTATAATAGTAATTTACTTGTAAAATTAGTAAAGAAGTAAGAGGTGAAAAAATTGAAAGAATCAGATATTGTAAGGGCGATTTTGAAATATCTGAAAACTGTGCCGGAGTGCTTCTGCTGGAAAGAGCATGGCGGTATGTACGGAACGGCAGGGATTCCCGATATTATCTGCTGCTACCGTGGAAAATTCGTGGCTTTTGAGGTCAAGACAGAAACAGGCAAAACTACGGCTTTGCAGGAATCGGTTATCAACAAAATACAGAAATGTGGTGGAAAAGCTGCGGTGGTTCGGTCTGTGGAGAATGTGAAAGCAGCGCTGAAGGAGATGGTGGTATGACGGCGAAAGAATACATGAAACAAGCCAAAATTCTTCTGAGAAGAATCGATAGAAAACAAAAAGAAGCCGATGCTCTTAGGCAGAAGTTATCTGTTCCACAATCGCCTGATTTTTCAGATATGCCTAAAGCCGTATCTCCAACACCAAATGAAATTGAAACCGGTGTTGCTAAAATCATATCTTTGGAGGAAGAGATATTCGTTTTCCGTACAAAATTGGATTCGATGATTGCAGAAGTCAATAACAATATCAGCAAACTTGATAATTCAGATATGCGTGATTTACTTACAAAACGATATGTGGAATTTAAGGCTTGGAAAGTTATTTTCAGTGAAATGGGATATAGCAAATCAAGTGCCTATCGGCTTCATCAAGAGGCACTGTCGATTATAAAATTTGGGACTTCGTGGGACTATGTGGGACTTGATGAGAGTTCCAATATGTGATATACTGTAAAGTAGGAAAGTAAGATAAAGTGAATCAGCCTTTGTGGGAGAAATCCTGCGGAGGCTATTTTTATAGCCAAAGGAGAATTATTATGCTTGCAAAGAAAGTATTGAGAAACGGTATCAGTCTGAACAGTCGTATTAAAGAGCAGATTGTTATTTATCGTGACTGGAAAGAACTGTCCGCCGAATTCAATGATGAGGAAGTACAAGGAATTCTCACAGATGCTCGTGCAGACCTTTTGGAATCTATCCGAATGAAACGTAATCTTGAAGAAATCATTATGGAGAACAACAATGCCGACCAGCGTGAAATTCTCCGACTGCGTTATTTCTATGCAGCAACGTGGGCTGCAATTGCCGATGAGCTACATGATACGACCCAGTGGGTTAAAGAGCAGCATCGCAAGGCACTGAAAAAGATTCATGTTGAAATGACCGAATGCTGTGAGGAGTATGACGGCTATGCCGAGGAAGAGTAAGAAACCATGCAGTCACCCCGGCTGTCCCAATCTGACTGAGGGTAAGTATTGCGAGAAACATAAATCTCTTCACCCCGACAGACCTTCGGCAGAAAGCAGAGGTTACAATAATCGTTGGCGTAAGGTGCGAGCTGCATATCTCCGTAAGCATCCGTTGTGTGTACGGTGTATGGCTGACGGACGGTATGTGAAGGCAACGGTGGTCGATCACATTCAGCCCCATCGAGGAAACCGGCAGCTGATGTGGGATGAGAATAATTATCAGGCTCTATGCAAAAAATGTCACGATAAAAAGACATGGACTGAGGATAAGAATCCGATTTATGGCTATAAATAGCCACCGGGGGGCAATTTATCCCTACAGGGGAATCAGGAGAATACCGGTGGGCAGCACCACGCAGATTTTCAGCATATTCTAAGGCGGTATATGGACAAAATCAAAGAATATCGTACTTTTGGGGCTTTCCTGACTTTCACAAGTCGGGATTTTTTTATGCCTTTTTTGATTTTATTTGAATTTTTTAGGAGGGAAAACATGGCGCGAGACGGAACAAACAGAGGCGGTGCAAGACCGGGTGCAGGACGTCCGAGAAAAGCACTGGCAGATAAGATTGCGGAAGGCAATCCCGGCGGCAGAGCTTTGACACAAATCAAGGTTCCAGACGACCTGCCCGACTTGCTCGGTGAAGATATGCCGCCACCGAATGAAATCCTTTTTGCAAAGCAGAAGAACGGCAAGCCTCTGGGCGCGGATAAAATTTACAAGGACACATGGCTATGGCTGAAAGGCTTCAAATGTGAACGCCTTGTATCTCCCGCAATGATTGAGCAATATGCCATGAGCGTAGCACGATGGATGCAATGCGAGGAGGCACTCAGTCTTTACGGTTTACTGGGTAAACACCCAACGGTCACAAGCTCGGCAATTCAAAGTCCGTTTGTTGCAATGAGTCAGAGCTTTATGAAGCAGGCACAGCAGATATGGTCACAGATTTACCAGATTGTCCGTGAGAACTGTTCGGAAGAGGTAAATCTCACAGGCGAAATGGATATGATGGAGCAGTTGCTCCGCAGCAGAAAGTGAGAGTATATGGCAAAACCTCAAAAGATTAAAATCAGCAATGGTGATAAACTTGGAAACCTTCTTATACTCGGCGAGTATGGTAGGGGCAAATTCGGACATCTTCAGTATCTTGTCAGATGTGACTGTGGCAAAAAATACATCAGCAGCCGTGCTTCGCTTCTAAAAACAATGCCTTGCTGCCCTGATTGCTACAAGAAAAACAGACCGCATCGTTCTCCCAAAATTGCTGTTGGCGAGATTGTAAACAATTGGGAAGTTGTTTCAATACGCTTCGACAATGTAAAAAAGCAAAATGTATATAATTGCAGATGCTTACTTTGCGATAATCTCACAGAAAAAAATTCTTCTGAAATAAAATTGAGAAAAGGCGGTCGTTGCCGGAAATGCAAGCCCGATTACCACTTTCGGATCAAAGATAACTGTGCCTATGGCACTCTTCCAAATGGAGAACAATTCATCATTGACACCGACGACATACAGCGTGTATCAGAAATATTCTGGCATATGGGAAAAGACGGTTATATAATCTATACAAAGCCAGGAATGGACACAATCCGACTCCATAATTTCATCATGAATGTTACACCGAATAAAAAATTCCATATAGACCACATCAACCGTAACAGAAGTGACTGCCGCAAATGTAATCTTCGTCTTGTAACTGCACAGCAAAATTCTATGAATTCAAGCATAATACGGAGTTCTGCTACTAAGCTGCGTGGGATTACCTTTGATAAATCAAGTGGTCGATATAAGGCACGTATTGGACTCAACGACAGACGCATCATGTTAGGCAGTTCTAAAGACCCTATCGAATGTGCCCAGATGTACAATTGGGCTACACCGATTATTTTCGGCGAGTTTGCCGGAGAGCTGAATGATGTTCCTGAACCACCCGAATGGATAAAACGGCAGGTTGAAAGAAAATGTGAACCATACAAAATAGAAGCAATGATAGCCATACAACCGTGTGGTATTTTTTATGTCCAAAACAAGGAGAAAGCAATATGAAATCAGCAGTAGATGTATCTTTCTGGAAAGAATTGAAGTCAAGCAGACCTATGCTTACCAAACAGCAGTACAGAACAATCAAGGGACAGGCGGTCAAGGGAAATGTACATGAAGCCCGCCGTGGTCTGCAGCGAATTCAAAGGAGGCAGCACCGATGAAAACAACAACGGATTTTCAGCTTGTGAATGTCAGCAAGCTTATCCCATATGTGAATAACGCCCGAACCCACAGTAAGGAGCAGATTACAAAGCTGCGTTCCTCTCTCCGTGAGTTCGGGTTTATCAATCCCATCATCATTGACAAGGACTTCAATGTCATTGCAGGTCACGGACGTCTGATGGCGGCAAAGGAAGAAGGCATTGCAAAAGTACCCTGTGTGTATGCCGACCATCTGACGGAAGCACAGAAGAAAGCGTACATTCTTGCTGACAACCGGATGGCATTGGATGCAGGCTGGGACGAAGAACTGCTGTCCGTTGAAATGCAGGAGTTGCAGGAACTCGGCTTCGACCTTTCCATGACCGGATTTGATGAAAAGGAACTGACAGATCTGCTGGGTGCGGATGCAGACGGCGAGGCAAAAGAGGATGACTTTGACCTGTCTGCCGCCTTGGAAAAGGCTGCATTTGTACAGCGTGGCGATGTATGGACAGTTGGCAAACACAAGCTGATGTGCGGTGACGCTACTTCTGCGGAAGATGTATCTGCTCTCATGGGTGACACCAAGGCAAACCTCATTCTGACCGATCCGCCCTATGGCGTTTCGTTTAAGAGTGCCAGCGGTTTGACCATACAAAACGACAGCATGAAGAACGAAGAGTTTTATACATTCCTGCTGTCCTCCTTTCAGCGAATGGCAGAACATCTGGAAAAAGGCGGCTCTGCCTATGTATTCCATGCAGATACCGAAGGGCTGAATTTCAGAAAAGCATTCATTGATGCAGGATTTCATCTTGCAGGCTGCTGCATCTGGGTAAAAGACAGCCTCGTCCTCGGTCGCTCGGATTATCAGTGGCAGCACGAACCTGTGCTGTATGGCTTTATGCGGAATGGCAAGCATCACTGGTATTCCGATCGTAAGCAGACAACCATCTGGCATTTCGACAAGCCGAAACGCAATGCCAATCACCCCACCTCCAAGCCGCTGGACTTGCTTGGCTATCCCATCGGCAATTCCACGCAGGAAAATGGCGTGGTAATGGACACCTTTGGAGGCAGCGGTTCTACCTTGATGGCATGTGAGCAGATGAACCGCATCTGTTACACCATGGAACTGGATGAAAAATATGCCTCGGTGATTCTTCGCCGGTATGTGGAAGATACGGGAAATGCCGATGGTGTATATGTTGTGCGGGATAGGAAGCAGATTGCTTATGCGGAATTGGTAAAGGAATTGGAATTGAACTGAATTCAGTCTATTGCCAAAAAGCAGAAGAACGGATCGCATCTGTCTGATTCTCACAAATGACAGCCGAAACATTCTACATATCTCACAGTTGCTATCTGTGGGAAACAGAGTTAATATGTGTCATGGCGAAAGCAAAAACGCCGAAAGAAAGGAGTTTTTCACATGACCATTACTTATCACAGTCAAAATCGAAAGGAACTGGTGAAAGCCATCAGTGAGATTATCGGCATTCCGGCAGTATATCAATTCATGCCCACCTGTGCCTACAAAATCGGGGAATGCTACACCGTTACCAAGTCCGGTGATCTGGAAATCAGTGACCAAGCCGACCGTAAGGAAACAGAACGGCTTCTTGCCGAACTGGCAAATCGGGGCTATGCTGTTCCGGACACAACAGAACCGGAATCCAAGGGCTTGACGGTGCAGATGCCAGC
>OGRF01001078.1_pt1 | contig 19929 bp, 20 predicted proteins | sample 1553381 | NCBI WGS metagenome assembly OGRF01 (sample SAMEA2580060, study PRJEB22360) | human gut metagenome | biome: human gut; feature: human-associated habitat; material: faeces | place: Denmark | collected 2008/2010
TATGAATCTTTTGATCCGAACGAATATGTTTTTTCAAACCATCAATATATGTACTAGATACTTTTGATATTTTACGATATTCCAAGATATCATCCACGATTGGATGTTTTCCACGAAGCTTTTCAAGTACATCAGCAGAAGTCGAACGTTTCTTACCGCCAGAGCTTAAATTTAATTCATCAAATAAAACATTCGCTAGTTGTTTTGGAGAATTGATGTTAAAAATCATGCCGGCATGAGAATAAATTTGTTGAGCCAAAGTCTCTAGCTTTTCATTTAATAAAGCCCCATATTCATCCAAGAAGCTTTCTTGAATCGAAATCCCTTCTTGTTCCATAGAAAATAATACTCGTGTAAGTGGCATTTCAATTTCTCTATATAAAGAAAGCACATTTTCTTCTTTTAAAGATTGAAGGATTTCACCTTTCTTTTCATATAACTGTTGTGTCAAACTATGACAAAGTGCTTGTTCTCTATTCAAACTAAAAGCAGGTTCTTCTTTCGTCTTTTTGGATACATCATGAAAAGATTCTGGCAAAGTAATATGAAGAGCTTCTAGTACTGCATCACTATCTGTTGCGGTAGAATTCAATAAGAATCCGGCAATATGAAGATCATCCCTAAAAGTATTCCATTTAAATCCATAACGATCCAATAGATGCATCATTTCTTTGGTATCCCATGTACTAATTTCTTTTGTTTCTAATATTTTTTTAAAGTTTGTATCTTCCAATGCATTTTCTACGGAAACATAGTAAATTGTCTTATCTTTTGGAATCATAAAGCCATATAATTGCTGATCTAAGTATGGTTGTTGTGTACATACTGGTAGTACCATTAAATCCTCTACATCAAACATTTCAAAATGTTCCACTTCTTTTAATGGCCATTTTTCGTTCTTAGCTTGCTTTGTTCGATTCACTAAAGATCGCATTTCATATTTTTCGTAGAATCCATTTACATCTTCTTGAATTCCTGTAAACTCACAATCATTTAAACTAAACGGAAGTTCCATCTTTGTATAAATGGTTGCCAATTCTAAAGACATAAACGCATTGTCTTTATCTTTTTCCAGCTTTTCCTTTAATTTCCCCTTTACCTCATCAATATGGGCATAAACATTTTCTACAGTTGAATATTGATTCAATAAACGCAAAGCCGTTTTTTCACCAACACCTTGCACACCTGGAATATTGTCGGCTGTATCTCCCATTAGTCCTTTCATATCAATGACTTGGCTTGGTGTAATTCCATATGTATCGAATAGATTTTGTTCGTCCATCAATTCCATTTCACTTAAGCCTTTTTTCATTAAAAGAACATGTGTACTTGGATCAATCAATTGAAGTAAGTCGCGATCACTTGTTAGAATGGTTGTTTGAATATCATTACAACATTTAGCCATACTTCCAATAATATCATCCGCTTCATAACCCTCTTGTTCATAACGCTTGATTCCAGCTGCATCTAAATATTCTCTTACAATTGGAAATTGTACGATCAATTCCTCATCTAATGGTTTACGTGTTCCTTTATAGGCTGCAAATTGTTTGTGTCTAAAAGTCGGTTTTCCTGCATCCCAAGCAACTAGAATCTTATCGGGCTCAATAATATCAATTGCCTTATTTAACATCATCACAAAGCCATAAACTGCATTGGTTGGAATCCCATTGGATGTTGTCATTCTGTGTGTATATAAAGTTGCATAATATGCACGAAATAGCATGGAGTTTCCATCTAATAATAATAGTTTTTTCATCTGAATACCTCTTTTCTTCTATTTTAACACATATGAAAAGAAGGAAACGAATCCACGACTCATTTCCTTCGAATATTTTGCATGTGCAACTTTTCCATTCGTTTAAAACGAATATTTTTTATAGTTGCATATCGATTGAATACTGTAATAATATAGAGCAATACAAATATCCAAGCCCCATTAAATATCAATGTAAGTGCTTCAACGTGAATAAACCATTTCACAAAGCTCATTGTAAGATATCCAAATAATTTTGCCCCCAAAAAACAAATTAAATCATTTATAAACATCATTAAAAAGACAAGGGCAAATTGTACCCAGTGATCTTGATCCATTGCATTTTTAAATAATCCCGATAGCCATCCAAAAAGGCCAAATAGAACCATTTTAACAAGCCAATCCGAAGTAAAGAACAATCCTACACAAAGGCCGCATAGGCATGCATATAAAAGTCGATTTAAGCTTTTTTCATGACTCACAACAAGTATGCATCCACAAAAACATAAATGACTGACAAAAGATAAGGAAGAATATGTAAAATCCACACTGAATAAAGATGCATTCATTTGATCAAGTATTGCTAAAATCAATAAGAAAATAAATGAGCAACGTTCTTTATTTATCATTTACTCTCCTCTTTTCCAATCACAAGACAATAGTCAAAACTTTTCATATTCGATACTGGCGAAACATAGACCGTTGAAATAATCGAATCATCGTTTAAAGACACATCTTTTACTTCTCCAATTAATATTCCACTTGGATAATTTCCACCCTTACCACTAGTAGCTACTTTTTGTCCTTTTGTGACAATCGCATCATTATCAAATAATGAAACACGATAGGCCTTCTTTTCAGTATCATAAGACTGTAGTACACCTTCTACGCTTGTTCCATCTTCTAATGACATCTTGATTGCAATATCATTATTCAAATGTTGACTTGTCAACAACTGAACAGTACTTGTAACGGTTTGTACACTATCCACTAATCCTATAGCGCCATCGCTTGTTGCCACAAGCATGTTTTTTTCGACACCTTGTCTTTTTCCTGCTGAAATCGTTACCGTCTGAAGCCATGAATCGCCTGAACGTTCTAATACAGATACACTGATTGTTTTAGCATCCCCTAGACCACCCTTCATTTCCAACAAGGCTTCAAGTTGTTTGTTTTTATTTCTTTCATCTTCATATGCCGTTTGATAGTTTTTTTGTTGAGCTAATTGCTTCGTCAAATATTCATTATCGTCATAGGCATGCCATAAATTTGAAAAATCATTTACCGCATTTCCAATCGATGATAGTGGATATTGAATCAAACCATATTTCAAATATGTCCAAGCACTATAACCAATATTTGTGATGGAATTTTGTCTTAAGCCAAACATAGCACACGCTAATATACATAAAACGACAATAATCGTAAGTAATCTTTTTTGAATTCGAGTAAATTTACGCATAATATCCCCCAAACTAACTTATATTATAGCGATAAACCCTCCTTCTTTCAATCGAGATATTTGTGCTCTTTAAATGAATAATATTGATTTTTACATACAATAATATGATCCACTAAACAAACCCCCATCGTCATCGCTACATGAACCATTTTGTAAGTTACTTCAAAATCTGCTTTTGAAGGCGTACAATCCCCCGAGGGATGATTATGTGCAATCAATACTGAATTTGCGTTTTGTAAAAAAGCCTCCTTAAATACTTCACGTGGATGTACCACGCTTTCATTTAATGTTCCTTTAAATAAAACACGATGCGAAATTAGCTTGCTTTTTGTGTCTAGATAAAGGGCGATAAAGCATTCTTGCGACATAGTTCCATACTCAAATTTGAACCATTCAATCACATCTTCTGGTTTTAAAATAGGAGCATGATATACTTTTGATTTAATAACACGCTTACTAAGTTCTACACTTGCCAAAAGTTGTAAAGCCTTAACTTCACGAATTCCTTGAATCTGCATCAATGTATTTACATGCATTGTCATTAATTTTGATAAACCTTCACTTTCTTTCAACACATCAGATGCAATTTCAAATACGGAACGGTTTTTATTTCCGCTTTGCAGAATCAACGCAACCAATTCTAGATCGCTTAATGATTCTAAACCATAGCGCAACGCTTTTTCTCGTGGGCGTTGCTCCACTTCCATCTCTTTTACCTTCATATACTCTTATACGAAAAAAAATATACTTTTTTTAATTTATTTTCATTTTTTGCTTGCAAAGAAGAGAATCACATGGTATATTATACAAGCGTTAAGCAATTATGGCGGTTGTGGTGAAGTTGGTTAACACAGCGGATTGTGGCTCCGTCACGCGCGCGTTCGAATCGCGTCAGCCGCCCCACAAAGATTTTTAAGCTTCGAGAGATCGAAGCTTTTTTCTTTACTTTTTTTTATTTTATTTGTATATTAGGAGCATGAAAAAATTTTTACTCATACTTTTAAGTCTTACATTATGTGCGTGTCAAACACAAACAAAGAGTACAACTTCAACTTCAAAAAAGGCTTGTGATGTTACAAGTGAAGAAAAAACATGCAACACAAAAAATGACACAAAAACTAATTTTAATGAGATTAGTTTTGATGAAGCTATTCAATATTTCAAACAAGAAAAATCAGGTGTTTTATATTTCGGATTTTCAAGTTGTCCTTGGTGTAAAGAAGCAAAACCCATTTTAAAGAAAGTGGCCAAAGAAAACGGAATCGACATCCAATATGTAAAGGTAAGAGATGAAGAAAAAAATCGTCTTTACACGGATGAGCAAAAAGCGATTATTGAACCATATATCCAAGATTATATGTCCAATAATGATGAAGGTATTCTAACCTTATACGTTCCTTTAGTACTTGTGGTAAAGGATGGAAAAGTCATTGATGGACATGAAGGAACATTAGAAAGTCATGATGCGACCGAAAGAAAAATGACAAATGATGAAAAAGAGCAACTAACAAAAATCTATACAAAATTAATGAGTGAAGCCAATTAACTTCACCCATTTTATTTTCTTCGTATTTTGATTTGATCATCCAAATTCAATTGTCCAATCAATAAACTAGAATTCACATCATGCATTTTATAGTTTGACACAATTTGTTTCGAATCAAAATTGGCATAACAATATTTACATCCGTGTAAACAAGAATTGTAAGCACCAACGTCCACCATATTCACACAATGGCAATCTCTTGCCTTCCACTCTTTAAAAAGCTTGCCTGTTCTTTCAAAAGCATATTTAATGCTGACGCAACAATCCTTTTCATCACCAATTTGATATTTATTTTCCATACAACTAATGATCTTTATATTGTTTTTTTCGAACTCTTCTTTTAATTTAAGATATTCCTCGTTAGAGGGTTCATGATAATCCAAATGATTATTTCGAACGTTTTTATAATCATCCACAAAAGAAACAATCATTTTAGATACGTATCCTTTTAACATTGTGCATAATTTATTAAAGGCACGAACATGATAATCAACATTATATTTGGAATTCAAAAGGATAGGATCATATCGAACACATACGTTTTCTTTGCCTAAATAAGATGATAGCTTTTTAATGCATTCAATGACTTGTTTCTTATCCAAAACATTAGGCTCCATATCTTTAAAGTATCCAGTGATAGTAACTTGTAGCTGAATGGGTACAGAAAATAAATGTATCGTATCTAATAATGGCAATGGATTTTTTGTGCAAAATACAATCATATCTACATCCGATACAAAGATACGACTGACAAGTTTTGGATTAAAAGGGTTTCTTACGTCAAAATATCCTTCTTTCCACCGGTTCACAAACCAATCCATATAATAGGCGACAACATCTGTTCTTCCACTTGCATTAATAATCATAGGTTTATTAAACTAAGAAACAAAAAAATAGTCAATATAAAGAAAAAAAGTCATCCAAAGATGACTTCAATTTCTAAATGGCGGTCCAGATGGGACTCGAACCCACGATCTCCTCCGTGACAGGGAGGCATGTTAACCACTACACCACTGGACCAATATTTAATTTTAAATGGAGCAGATTATAAATACATCATATCTATTAATATTTGATGTTATTTACATCATTATCTGCGTGTTTTGATAACACTTTGTTGTTCTGTACCCCAAAATGCACCTCACTGCTTCACGCAAGAAAAATAATACAGTATAAACTATATTATGTCAATCTTTTTTTAAATTTTATTTTTTATAAATTTCATCCTTAAACAAATCTTCCGTATGGATTGGTATTGTATCCTTTCGAATTTAACACACCAGCTTTCATCCAACGACGTTCACCTGTTGAAGCACTAATCCAAACGAATCCTTCGCGTTTAACGTAGCCATCATAGCATACAGACATACCTGGCGCATAGATCAAACCGGTATCCACATCACTTTCTGTAGGCGCTTTTCTAATTTTCAAAGTTGTATTTGGATAGAATGTAGCACTTTCTCTAATAAAATCAGAAGGAACACTGTTTAATACAGTCGGTGTTGATTGAGCACTTCCTCCAGGAATATGAGAATCTGAATCAATACCTGTATCATTTGTCCATCCAGTACCATTATTCAACAAATAATGGGGTGGAAACTGCAAGAATCTTTCCAAGCATAGTGTCTCGATATGATCCTTCACATATTTCACCTTTTTTATTTTTTTGTCTGCGTAGATTATGTAAAATCTTTCTAGCTTGTGTATCCTTTACAGGTAAAAACAAGCATCACATCTCTAACAGTCACATATGCTTTCATTTGTCTTCGTTCTCCTTTCCTTCTGAACATTTTCTGTTGCTCTGAGTCAAAATACATGCGATAAAGCCTCGGTCATACTCATTGATTTCATATCCCATCTTTGCAAACATATCCAAAGCATCTTTAGTGACATTTTACTCATCAGTTATTACATCCTTCCTTTTAAAATACTTTTTGTATGTAACACATACATTAAAAGGATGTGTTGCATACTATATCAACTTTAAATTATACAAATAATTTGTTTTTTTGTATATTAGGCATACTTTTTAATGTATAATCACAGTGTAAGCAGTTGAAAGGTGAAAATCGTGGAAGAACATATAGGATCGAGAATATATAAAATACGTAAACACTTTAATTTGAGTATGGAAAAATTTGGTAAACAAATAGGTATCTCAAAAGGTTCAATCAATAACATTGAAAAAGGAACTACTAAACCATCAAGCCAAACCATCAATTCTATATGTCGAGAATTCAACGTTGACTATGTATGGTTAACTGAAGGTATTGGAGACAATATGTTCATTTCCATACCCAATTCAAAGATAGATCAACTATTCGAAGATTACGGATTAAAACCAGAAGATAAATGGCTTGTTCGAGGATATCTCGAAGCACCACCTGATATAAAAAAGCAAGTTGTAAATTATTTGCAATCAATAGTTGTCAGGGAACTAGCTAAAAGAGAAAAAGAAAAGAGTAACAAGAAATGACTGTTACTCTTTGTTTTATAAATTAAATATGTACATAGCTTATTTATGGAGGAATAGTAATGGAAAAAGTAGTTTATTATTGCCCTAATTGTGGAAAAACAGTTTCTAGATTAAAAGGAAATAAAGACAATTGTTCTAACTGCAATGGGAAAATGGTTCAAACACCGATTGATGTAGAAAAATGGAAAGAGTTGTCTGATGATGAAAAAGCAAAAATCAAGTCAGAAATATCATCTTATGGAATCCCTGAATATAGTGGAGAACCATTAAGCGTTTTAAAGCATAGATATGACTTAATTCAAATTCAGAAGATTTCCGTCACTACAACAGACATAAAACGTGATTATGTTATTATTGGGCCTGTATTTTATCAAATAAATGATGCAGGATCAGGAAAAATGATTTTTCAAAAGCAAAAAGAATATCGTAATGTAATAAATTCTTTAAAAGATCAAAATCAATTAGTGAATCAAAAAGCATCAATATCTGAAGCTTTAGGTACAATATCAAGTTTTTTTGAATTAATTAATACCGGTGATATATCTGCATCTACAAAAGATTTATTAGGAAATGGTCACACTCAATTTGATGAAGCTTTTTTTATTTCGGTAGAAGAATTAAAAAAGCGTGCATATTATATGGGGGCAGATGCCGTCATTGGCATGAAAGAAGAGCTAAATCTAGATACTAATGGATTTCAACATTTTTATATGCAAATGTATGGAACAGCTGTTAAATTTAAATAATTAAGCTAGGGTAAATTCCCTAGCTTATATTTCTTCTTTGCCAACTACTTCATCAGGCCAAATTTCTTCTTGCTTAGTTTAGCCTTCATAGCATTCAAATCTTTCTGCAATTGAGATTCTCTTTTCGTATTATAGAACTAGAAGTTATTCAAGTAATAATTCTAGTTTTTTATTTTATCTAGAAGTGATATCATATCACTGAAGAGAAGTTAATCATTATAACTTGAGACATCCATAAGGTAAGCTCGTAAACAACGATTGATAGCTACGACTATTAATGTATCGTTCTTCTCTTCACTAAATAAACATATTGACTAGAGGTTGCTTAAATTTAACTTCTAGTCTTTTATTTTGTAGGCATACATTATAATAGACTTAAGAAAGCAGAGAGAGGTTCTCTTGGAAACACAGTTGTGATTTCGTTAAAAAAAGTTCTCTGCTTCCTTTTATGACATGAGTCAGTTTATATCCAAATAGGCCTTTTGATTTATTGATAGAGCCTGCATGTAAGACGAAAATAGATAGTCATAAATCGGGAAGTTATGCTTTCAAATACTAAAGGAAAGAAGGAATGATCTATGAAAGGTCCAATAGTATCCATTGATGTCTCTAAGGGTAAATCAGATTATCAGGCATTCAAGGAAATGAATGTGAAGTATACAGGTTCACGTTCAATAAAGCACACCAAAGAAGGATTTGATGAGATAGTGAGTCTTGTCAGAGAGATGGAAAAGAAGCTGGAAACAGAAGTATGTGTTGTTTATGAGGCAACAGGGGTTTACCATCGTGTCCTTAAGAAAGTGCTTGAAGACAATAATATCAAGCAGTTTATTATTAATCCACTATTATCAGCCAAAACAAGAAAGAATGATTCACTAAGAAGTCCAAAGACAGATAAGCTTGACCCAAAATCAATCGCAAAAACATATTACAGCCATAGTCTTCATAACAGTCATAAACCAGAAACGATATATCATGAACTGAGGGAATTATCACGCTATTATGAGGATATATTGGTTCATTTAAGAAAAGATAAGGTTGCATTCAGAGCACAGCTGGATGTTGTATTTCCAGGCTATGATACGCTGTATGATGATCTGTATGGTCCTGTCGCTTTAGCTGTCATTGAAAAATATCCACATCCAGAAATGCTTCAGAAAAAGAAGATTAATACCGTATCTAAAGTGATTCAGAGTAAAACATGTCATCGTCAGGCAATGAGTGATACAATGGCTGACAAGGCAATAGAGTATTCTAAAACCATCTATTCAGGATGTGATAAGGATGATATTGAAGTATTAATACTTCAGAGATTCATCAAGAAATTAAAAGAAGATATGGCAGAAGCTGAAAGAACCATTGGTGAAATGATTAAGCTAGCACAGGAACTACCTGACTTTAGTATAATCAAATCTATTCCAGGTATTGGAGATAACCTAGCTGCACGTATTATTGCAGAACTAGGTGACATGACAAGATTTAAAAAGAAGAATGAGTTAGTAGCCTTTGCCGGACTGGATCCAAGAATCAGTGAAAGTGGACAGAATGACGGGGATCATATGCACATTACTAAAAAAGGCAATAAACGATTAAGGTGTTTATTATATCTGGCTGTAACGTGTTCTATAAGGCTTAAGAGAGATGATAATAGTATTAAGGATTTCTATATAAAGAAAAAGCAGCAATCAAACCCGATGTGTTCGAAAGCTGCAAAGACTGCATGTGCTAGTAAATTAGTACGAATAATTTATAGCATGTGCAAAACTGGTGAGTTATACCAGTACAATAAATAACAACGAGATTATACACCAAAACTACCCTGAAAAAAAGCGCTTTTTCTTCAGGGGTTTTCAGCATGCAATAAAAACCATGAAAAATTATTGATATAATTTTTGAATTTTTTCTTGATTTCTATTATCCAATTTTTTTTATTCAATTTAGTATTCTTCTTTTAAATTTGCACATAAATGCCTATAGGTATTAGTGTTATTCATTCTTTGATGATAGCAGCAGTCTTTGTGCATGATTATACAGAATTTGCAGATCATCCACGTTAAGTTTTTTTGCCAGGATAATTAATTTCGTTATCCATAAATTCCTTCCCATAAGATCATCCCTTTCCATTCACTTTCTATGAATAAAAAGGAAAACGCTTTCCTTATTCTAATATAATTAGTCTTAAATTTTATATGTCAATGCCTGTTTAGTATTATATTGTTCAAATATAATACTAAAATATGCAAGTTGATATATATCACATTACCAGTCTTGATTTTTTTCGGGGGTAGAATTTTTAATGAACTTTTGGTTATATTATTAATAACTGATTTTGTTTTGTAAATATTTATTAATGTTTTGCATTTTTCATTACTCTTTTTAAAATGTGATGTTATTATTCATGTGTACATGATAAATATTTTAGGCTTTTTTCTATTTTCTCAAAAAAAGATTAGCAGAAAAAAAAGCGAATGAACAAAGAATGAAAAAAAGATAGTGATATTGAGCAATATACACTATCTGTTTTTCTTTTTGTATTAGCTAAATAAGCCTTTCTCTTTTTCAAGATCACTGAATGGAACTGTCATTATTCCATATTGTTTAAAACCTTGTACGATATCGCTTTTTATTGTTTGAGCATCGTTTAGAATCACAATGCATTTAGCATCGTTTCTAGTCTTTTCTATATCCAACCACGCAAATACTGTAGTAGTCAGACTATCTCTAGTAGGATTGTTGATTGCCTTGCATAAACGCTCGTTGTGATTTTTATTTCTTTGAAAGCATAGATCAAATTTTTGAGTTAGTCCTGACCTTCCAACAAATGAAACGTTATCCGAAAAATAAATATCATTTTTAATAAAAAAGTTTGTTACATCTTCCAAGAAATATGATGTAGTACGAACTGTATTGGTTAAATACATATCGTCAATTTGAAGCATTGTCATTGCTAATTGATGCACTTTAGACGGTAAATCCTTCTCAGATGATAAAACAGTCATTTCATTATCATCACTTAAGGAAACCCCTGACAACATGCAAATTTGTTCAATGGTTTTTCTTCTGCTGGATTTCTTACCAATATTAATGCCTGTATCAATAAGATTATTTATAATATATCCATCATCGGAAACCAAAAACATACCGTTTTCTTTTTTATCATCCACATAACAAACTATTGAATCTCCTATGTGATCTTCAAAAGGAAGGACTATTTCATGTGCAGTTTCTATTTTTTTTACAGATAAATTAGATTTTAAAAAATTCAAATAATTCTTTGCAAAGTCTTTTAAATTTTCCATAACAACATTCCTCCCTACAAAAACATTTTAACAAAATCTAGGCATTTCCACCACGCTATTTTTGTTTAATTCAATTACTTTAAATCTTCTTAAAAATTCTACACAATAGTTTACCAAGTTGGGATTATTGATATCAAACTCTGTTGCATATCTATCTTGATATTGTTCAGTAAATACGTGAAGATGAGTTCCATAAATGATTTCACCATCCGGATTTTTATGAGCATGGTTATCAGGAACTACATCCAATCGCATTAAAGGCAATCTTGCTTCTTTATCTAAGGCAAGATAAGTTAGTTTATCAGGTTGTCTGTTACCTCTACGCAAAATAATTTTGAATTTGTGTTTAAATTCTTCTATAAGATAAGCTTCATATTCATTTCTTTCAGCTGGATTTGGAATTTCAATTTGTTTTTCCTGTAATCTCTTAAATCCATCTAATAATTTTCTGATTTCTTCTTCTTTCATTTCCTCGTGCACCTCTATATTAATTTTTATATTGACATTATTCATGCCATATTTATAACAACTTATTCATCATATCCACAATGCTCTTATCTTTTGTGTCAAACCAGTGTGCATATGTATTATGCAATGTTTCAACCGTGTCTCCTAAGCGTTTGGCTATGTCAAAATCTGAGAATCCAGAACCTGCCATGTTATTAATTAGAAATGATGCATGTGAATGTCTAAAATCATGAATTCTTATTTTAGGCAATCCATCATCTTTTTCTTTCGCCTTATTATATGCATCATCAAATCTTCTTTGTACTGTCTGAGGTGATATTGGTTTATAGTATCCAAATACAAATTTATCTTTTGTAAAATCATCCCATTTAGAACATTCTAGAAACCATTCTCGAAGCATTTTAGATAATGTATTAGGCATTGTGATAGTTCTATAGCTATTGTTTGTTTTTGGCGGTGTAAGCCATTTATTAGGGTCTTTCTCTTTGTATCTATATGTTTTGTTGATGTCTATAGTTTGTTTTCTAAAATCAATGTCCTTCCATTGCAGGGCCATTGTTTCACCTCTTCGTAATCCCATGTAGAATAAAACAGAATAAAAGCATTTCATCATTTGTTCATCTACTTCTTCAATAAACAAATCAAAATCGTATTGCTGCCATATTGTCATTTCTTCTTTTCTTTCATTCAATCTAAGATCACGTTTCACATATGTCATTGAATTTGATTGGATGTATTCAGAAGTAACACCAAATTTATATAGCTTATTTAAAAAGAAATATATTCTTGATACATATGCCTTTGAATATTTCTCATCTTTATAGATTTTTCCGGCAAACATATATTTTCCTGTCTTTTTATCTAATTCCACTGCCATTTTTTGTGCCCTCTTATATGTCCATAATATGCAAAAAAGGGGTATAATTCAATATTTTAATATCAAATTATACCCCAATATACCCCAAGACAAATAAAAAAGCCTTTAAATAAAGGCTTAAATTTCAATGGAGCAGATGAGGGGAATTGAACCCCCGTATCAGCCTTGGCAAGGCTGTGTTCTACCATTGAACTACATCTGCATGAATGGCGGTCCAGATGGGACTCGAACCCACGATCTCCTCCGTGACAGGGAGGCATGTTAACCACTACACCACTGGACCATAATTTTCCAAAAATAAGATGGCGGAGAAGGAGAGATTTGAACTCTCGCGCCAGTTTCCCGACCTATACCCTTAGCAGGGGCACCTCTTCAGCCACTTGAGTACTTCTCCAAGAATATTTTCAGAATACTTATTTTTTAGAACAACCCGCGTTATCCGTAACGCCCGTTAATAATAACATGGATAAAAACTTATTGCAAGCAATTTTTTAAAAAAAAGACAAAAAAGGTCAAAAGAAAAATTTATTCCCACCTTTAAGTTGGAATAACCTTTACATTAAATTTTATTTTAGGTGTAGCATTTACTAGTACCAAACAGTTTGATACTTCCGTAATTCCTTCTTTTTTTAGGAAGGTGTTATTTATGTCTCATTTTAAACATTTGGTTCTTGAGGACCGTATTACTATTCAGTCTGATTTACATGATGGCTTGTCTTTCAAAAAGATTGCTTCTCATATAAATCATGATTGCACTACAGTTTCTAGTGAAATTCGTAATCATCTTACTGTCGTTGATGATATGTGGCCTACAAATCGTAAGCACAATCGCTGTGTCCATTATGTTGACTGTAAGAAACGCCATGTTTGTAACTTTTGCCAGTCTATAAAAAACAATCTGTGTAAATACTGTGATCAGGTGACTTGTTCTAAAAGTTGCCCTGACTACAAGGAAAAAGTGTGCGATAGACTTTCGAAAGCTCCTTATGTATGTAATGGTTGTGATTCAACACGTAGATGTCCTCTTCAAAAAAAGTTCTATGATGCCAAGGAAGCACAGCTTGATTATGAACGTACTCTTAGCGATTCCCGTTCAGGTGTAATGATCACTGACGATGAGCTTGCTGAACTGGACAGCCTAATCAGTCCTTTAATCAAAAATGGTCAGTCCATTTATCACATTACTATCAATAATTCTGATCAAATCAACTGGTCCTCCAAAACACTCTATACGTACATCAATAAAGGATTGTTACAGGCCAAACCAATTGATATGCCTAGAGCTGTTCGTAGAAAGCCTAAAAAGAATAAATCTATTAATCATAAAGTAGATTCAAAATGTAGGCAAGGTCGTAATTTCGATGATTATCACGCATATATGAAAGAACACCCTGATTCTATAGTTTGTCAGATTGATACAGTTGAAGGTAAAAAAGGTGGAAAATGCATTCTTACTTTGTGCTTCGTAACGCTTAAATTCCAGTTTGGAATTCTTAGAGAACACAACGATTCCCGCAGTGTTACACAAGCTTTCCAATACCTTTATTCGATCATGGATCATAATTTATTCCATCTTCTGTTTGATGTCATTCTGACTGATAACGGAACTGAATTCAGTAATCCAACCGCTATTGAATCACTAGACGACAATGGTATCCATCCTCATGTATTCTATTGCGAGCCAAACCGCTCAGATCAGAAAGGATCTTGTGAAAACGACCATTCAAACTTTCGTAGAATTGTACCTAAAGGTACGAATATGGATCCATATACACAAGAGCTGATTGATCTGATTTTTAGCCATGTCAACTCATTCAGTCGAACTTCTTTAAACGGACATACTCCTTATGAATCTTTTAGATTTCTGTATGGACAGGACATCCTTGATTTATGGCATATTCGCTATATCAAACCTAACGATGTCATTTTAAAGCCGTTTCTGGTAAACCAATTTTTCAAGAATGAAGGTGAGTGCCATGATGATGTACACTAGAAGATCAGAAGCCCTTCTCCACTTTTTACACCAGAACGACAATTACGATGATCCATTCAATGTAAAGATTTTTATTTTTATACAGGCATTCGATTATCGAACGAAACAGAACTTTGATCTGTACATCATTCGTCAAAATCCTGATGGCAGCCTATACTGCCTAGTTGACGCTTATGAAGACCGGGATTATCTTCTGCTCCAGTCTTTCAGCCCTGATTGCCTGGACGGAGTTTCCATGTGGTTCAAAGTTTATAAAAAGAATCAGCGCCCTACACTTTTTGAAAAAGGCGATCAGCTTTATCGAATGAAAAACCATATAAAGTAAGGAAGTAAATCATGTAGATTTTTCCCATTACGGATAAACTGTTTGGATAACACAACAGGGATGGGATTTACCAATTCAAAAAAAATCAGTATTTCACCCCAACCTTTCCTATACTCTTTTTTCGTGTAAAAATCCATATTCAATGATATTTTATACTTAATTCACAAAAAAAACACAAAAAAATGAGGTCAAATTTAGTGAATTTGGAATTACTAAATTCAACCTCGTAGTATTTACTATTTCTCAATGGGATTTAGTTTTACAATTGAGCAAAAGACAAAAAAATTAGAGGCCAATTTTTGACCTCTAAACTTTTACTTTCCAAACAATATTTTGTTGTCTACTTCCGCTTTAAATTTAGCTAAAGCTTCATCTAATGATAATGTAACACTATCCTTTTTACCACTCTGACGAATTGTAACTGTATTGTTTTCTTGTTCTCCATCACCCACTACGATTTGGTAAGTAACCTTTTGTAGCTGTGCCTCACGAACACGGTAACCCAATTTTTCATTACGAGAATCTACTGTTGCACGCATTCCTAATGCTGTTAATGCATCGCATACTTTATTTGCGTATTCAACATGTTTTTCATGGTGAACTGGAATTACCACAAATTGACGTGGAGCTAACCACAATGGGAAGTGTCCGCCAAAGTGTTCGATCAAGATACCAATGAAACGTTCAACTGATCCATAAACCACACGGTGTAACATAATTGGTGTTTTCTTTGTTCCATCTGCATCTACATATTTACATTCAAATCTTTCTGGCAAGTTCATATCCAATTGTACAGTACCACATTGCCATACACGTCCTAAGCTATCTTTGATATGGATATCCAATTTAGGTCCATAGAATGCACCATCTCCAGGATTTACTTTATATTCTTTACCTGCATGAACACAAGCTTGTGCCAATGCTTTTTCTGAAACATCCCAGATTTCTTCAGATCCAATATATCCACTTTCTGGACGAGTTGATAATTCAATCTCATAAGGTAAACCAAATACAGAATAAATACGATCTACCAATTGTAATACTTTTTTAACTTCTTCTTCCAATTGATCTGGAGTTACAAATAAGTGCGCATCATCTTGTGTAAATGTACGTACACGGAATAATCCATTCAATGCACCACTTGCTTCGTGACGGTGTACTTGTCCTAGTTCTCCTAAACGCAATGGTAAGTCTTTATATGAGTGTAAAGTTGAGTTATATACCAATAATGCACCTGGACAGTTCATTGGTTTGATTGCGAATTCACGATCATCGACCATTGAAGTGTACATATTGTCTTTGTAGTGATCCCAGTGTCCACTCAATTCCCACAATTCTTTTGACATCATAATTGGAGTCTTAATGAATTGGTATCCTTCTTTTGCGTGTTCTTGGTACCAGTATTGTTCCAAGATGTTACGTAAAATCATTCCATCTGGCAAGAAGATAGGCATACCTGGCGCAAATTCACTAATTGTGAATAAGCCCATTTCTTTTCCTAATTTCTTGTGGTCACGTTTTTTAGCTTCTTCTAAAGCTTCCAAGTGAGCTTCCAATTCTTCTTTTGTATCGAAACAAATACCATAAACACGTTGAAGCATTTTATTATTTGCATCACCTTTCCAGTAAGCACCAGAATGTTTCAACAATTTAAAGTTTTTACACATCTTAACAGTCTCAACGTGAGGTCCACGACATAGATCCGCAAATTCACCTTGACGATAAATTGTGATATTTCCATCTTCTAATCCATTGATCAAATCAATTTTATAAGGATCATCCTTAAACATTTCTAAAGCATCTTCTTTAGAGATTTCTTCACGAACAATTCTCTTTCCATCTTTGGCAATTTTCTTCATTTCTTTTTCGATTTTTGCCAAATCCTCTTCTTTTAATTTTACATCTCCTAAATCCATATCGTAGTAGAAACCTTCAGAAATAACAGGTCCTACCCAGAATTTAGCATTTGGATATAAACGCTTAACAGCTTGAGCCATCATATGAGCACATGAGTGGTTCAACATAGATAAATGTTCATTTTCTAATACATTCACTAATTCCATTTTACTTTCCTCCATTTTTCCATATAAAAAGCGACAGCCATCAAAGGACGTCTGTCGCACGCGGTACCACCTTTGTTTATACAATTACTGTATACACCTCAAACCTTTTAACGCAAGAATTACGGCACACTTTTTCAAGGGCAATTCAAAGGGAGTAAATACATACATTCGCAAAGTGTTTTCACCAACCACACTCTCTCTACATTTGAATAGAATGCATTCATATCCTTATCACTATTGTTGTCTAGATTATAGACCGAAATACAAGGTGTGTCAAAAGAAAAACTCAAGAATTAATGACAATGTCCACCACAAGAATGACTTTTGCCAGATTCATATTTTGTACAAGTCACATCCGTTGTAAATTCAAGCTTTCCACTTAAATATTTCTTAACAGCCTCATCCGCATTTCCGGTTACACCACCAAAAGAATGAATTCCAAAACCAGCCAATGCAGTTTTAGCCCCTTGTCCAATGCCACCACAAAGTACAATGTTTACATTTTGTTCTTTCAATGCATTTGAAACACCAACATGTCCATGCCCTTCGACTGTAATTATTTCACTCTTAATAATTTCATTATGATCTGTGTCATAGATTTTAAATTCTGAACTATGCCCAAAATGTTGGAACACTTCTCCGTCTTTATAGCTTACTGCAATCCTCATATGTAAATTTACCTTCTTTCTTATTTGTTATACATCAAAAATATATCACGATAAATTAAAACACCCTTTAAATAAGGGCGTTGATTGTCTTTGGTGGAGATGAGGAGAATCGAACTCCTGTCTAAGCAAAGTCCCACGAGACAGCGTTTACAGCTTTTTCCATCTAGTTATCCAAAAGTTTCGGATGGAAACAAAAATTCTTTTGGTTTAGCTATAGTTGATTCAAAATAAGCAGCTAGCCAATGCTTATTTCTATCTTCTTTTCTTTAACACTCAGTCTGGAATAAGAAAGCGAAATTTCAGAAAGGGGCTGCGAAGCCAAACGTAGGCAATAAAATTAAGCAGCGAAAGCCATGCTTTGGTTCATACCAAATACATTAGCAAGTTTATTTTTAGCAATTAATTTAAGTTGGTTATTACACGTATCCTTCGTGGCTGTGGCTGAATCCAAACATTTACTCATCGAATGCCTGAACATCCCCAAGGAACATCAGTATAATCTATTAATACTGATTTTTCAAGGCTTTTTGAATCTCTCTTTGCGCATCCTTCGCCTTTTGAGACTCACGCTTATCATGAAGATTTTTACCTTTCGCCAAAGCAATTTCTAGTTTTGCCAAACCTTTATACAAATAAATTCTCACAGGTACAACCGTATACCCTTTAACACGCGCAGATTGCTCCAATTTTTGAATTTCCTGCTTATGCATTAAGAGTTTGCGATCACGCGTTTCATCATGATTAAATCGGTTTCCAAATTCATAAGGAGAAATATGCATACCTTTAATAAAAGCTTCCCCTTTTTGAAAACTGATATAGCTGTCCTTTAATTGAACTTTTCCTCTTCGAATACTTTTAATTTCTGTTCCCTGAAGCACTAAACCTGCTTCAAAACGATCATACAACTCATATTCATGTCTTGCCTTACGATTTTCGGCTATTGTTTTTTGATTTTGACTCATTCTAAAACCACCTCTACTCCATCACAATCTTGCATTACAGACTGGACAAACTGTTGCACCCATTCTTTTGAAAGATCATAATTCGAAGCTAAGTTATGTGTTTGTGCAAGCGAATCATTGTAATCTTCGATTGGGTAAGTCTTCCATGCATTATACCCTACATCAAACCATGTAATCAATGGAATAAATTTAGTATCTGCAAAAGACGTCTTTTTTGTGTTCGGATCATAGTTCAATGTAAAGCTTGCCATTCCACCAACCATTGTTGAATCCATATCCTGTGCACTTGTATAATTTCCTAATGAATAATACACAAGTGTATCTTGTTTCTTTCCTTTAATAACTTTTGCCGGTTCAATAACATGTGGGTGTGAACCAATCACAACCTCAGCACCTAGCTCATTTAAATAATTTGCCAAATCTTTCTGCTCCTCAGTTGGCTCTGTTTGATATTCTTCACCCCAATGCATAGAAACCAATTGGACATCGCTCACTTTACTTAAAGCTTCCATATCTTTTTTCATTTGATCCTTATCAATCAAATCCACAAGCCACGGCTTATCTTCAGGCACACTAAATCCATTCAAGCCATAGGTATATCCAAGAAATCCTACTTTGATTCCATTGATTTCTTTTACTAATGTACGCTTTTTGTCCTTTAAAGACGTATGCGAACCCGTCGTAATAACATCTGGATAATTCTTTCGAATCAAATCAATCTGTGTTAATAAACCCTCAGCCCCTCGATCCATAGAGTGATTTGAACTTAAACTCCACCAATCAAAGCCAGCCTTATTGACTGAAGACAGAATTTCTGTAGGTCCATTAAAAGTAGGGTATCCACTCAATTCATACTCTTCTCCAATGCATAAAGTTTCAAAATTGATATATGCCAAATCTGCATTTTGTGTATATTTATTTGTCATTTCATAATAGGAATCAAAATTGTAATATCCATCTCTTTGGTATGGGTACCAATACATCGCACCATGATACAAGTTGTCACCTACACCTACAAACGTAAATGATTTTTTATTTTCCTGTTTTTTTGTAGAAACATTTTTTACAACCTTTGTCGCTTCTTTCGAATTTGGTGTGGGGTGTGTTAAAATAAAGCCCATTAAGCTGAAATTGAATATACATAATATAATGATCCATGTCCATTTCTTTTTCATAATTTAATTTTACCAAAAAAAGCTTGCATTTTCCAAAATTATTAGGTAATATTAAAAGGCACTTGGGGTGTTAGCTCAGCTGGGAGAGCACCTGCCTTGCACGCAGGGGGTCA
>OGRF01001092.1_pt1 | contig 19806 bp, 20 predicted proteins | sample 1553381 | NCBI WGS metagenome assembly OGRF01 (sample SAMEA2580060, study PRJEB22360) | human gut metagenome | biome: human gut; feature: human-associated habitat; material: faeces | place: Denmark | collected 2008/2010
ATATGATTCTGAAAATGATTTTATTTTAAAAGAATCTGAATATATGGAAATAGCTGAATATATCAGAACTTTGCTTAATATTCATCCAAAAGTAGAGAAAGCAAAGGGGAAGACAGCTAAAAAATGGATGATAGATGAAGATAGAATAAATATGGCTCAAAAAGAAGATAAAAATAATTCAATTCTTCTTCCACTTGTTTCAGCTTGTATTAATCATCCAGGTTTTAAGTATAAATTACAGGAACTTAGAGAAGTCGGAATCTATGAATTTATGGATTCTGTACAGAGATTACAGATATATGAATCTACAAGAGCTTTGATCGGAGGAAGTTATTCTGGATTTGCTGATATGTCTAAAGTTCCAAAAGAGCAATTTAATTTTATGCGTGAATTACATACATAAATTTAGTAACTTGAGCGGTTTATATCGCTCTTTTTTAATACAAAAATTTAAAAATAGGAGGAAATTATTATGGCTTTTAAATTAGGCGATGTAATTATTGACCGTTTACAGTTTGGTTACGGTGCAAAATCTAATGGTACACCATTATATGCTTTAACTCAGTTATCAGAAATGAGTATTGAAGTAACTGCTGATACTTCTGATATCAAAGATAAAGATGGAAATCTTGTATATAGAAAGTACAATGGTAAAACGGCAGAAGTGAATGGTACAAACACATTCGTAAACTTGGCAGTTATTGAAACTCTTTCTGCAACAGATGCAGAAATTGCAACTGATTCACATACAATTAAGATGCCTTATATCACAACGGTAAAAGCAGGAGAAACACTTGATATTACAGGTTATGTAAAAGATACAATTGTTGTCAATGCTCTTTATAATGGTGCTATGGGACAGGAATATAAACTTGGTTCTCAGGCTTCTGAAAGTGAATTTGCTATTAAACATACTGACGCAGTAAGCACTCCTGGACAGGATGATTATGTAGCTGCAAGTGATGTGCTTACACCACCAACAGATACTAATGAAGTTGAATATGTTGTTAAATATACAAAAGAGGTTAAATCAGGTACTAAGATTGTAAACTCTGCTGATAAATTCCCTAAAGCTCATGAATTGTACTTTAAAGCTCTTGCAGTTGATCCATGTGATAAAGAGAATTTCAAAGCAGTAATTATTCGTATTCCTTCTTTTATTCCAAGTCCAGAATTTACACTCGCACTTCAGGGTGGTGATTCTCAGACAATGGATTATAAAGGTGCTATCTTGGCAGATACATGTTCTGCTGACAAAGTTCTCTTTGAAGTATATTTTATTGACGAAGATGAGACTGCGTAATTTATTTATGAATTATGAATCAAAGGACGGTATTTTTATACCGTCCTATTATTTAAGGAGAAATAAATGGATGCAAAATTAAGAACTTGTTCTGTCTGTCGTAAAACATATAAATATTGTCTTAAATGTCGTGAATATGAATATTTGCCAACATGGATGTTTGCATTTTGTAGTGAAAACTGTAAAGACATTTATAACATTACTTCTGATTATGAAGATAAACGTGTTACAGCAGACGAAGCAAAAAAGCAATTGGATAAACTTGATTTATCAAGGATTAGTAATTTTGGTACAAGTTATCAAAATACAATCAATGATATTAATAAAAAAAGTACATCAGTCAAGATTGCTAAATCTATTAAAAAGGATGAACAACCTAAAAATGGTGTAGAAAATAATTATTTTAAAAAAGCAAAAACTCAAAAAGTTAAAAGCGATAACGATGTTGAATAGTGATTTTGAAAATTTTAATAGGGAACATAATTACTATTTAAATGGTTATTTTGTTCCCTATTTTTTACGTTATATTTGAAAAAGGAATGAAAGGAAAATGGTTAAAACAAATTTAAAAAATGTAAGAGATTATTTGCCACATGAAGTTGTTAGGATCGTCAATCCAAAGCAATATATTCTCTATATAAAGAATGGAGTATTTCCTATTGATGTGTATCCTAGTATAGATGAAAAAACTAATAAGGATATATTGGCAATGGTATTTCTTAAAGAAGATACAATCGAAGTATATAAAAAGTGGTGTAATTATGAACTTAATTGACAAACAAATAGAACCAGAAATAAATCCTGACGGCTGGTGGTGTCAATGTCCTAACTGTTGGACAGAAGTGTATCCAAGACAGAATAAATGTCGAATTTGTGGACAATTATTAGATTGGTCTTGGTTAAAAGAAAAGGATGGTGAAAATTATGTTGAATTGGAAAGTAAGATTTAACAAAAAAAATATTTTATTTATTACACAGGTAATTGTATCTGTGGTAATTCCTGTACTGACATATTTTGGGTTACAAGCAAGTGATCTTACTACTTGGTCAAAAGTATGGGAAACGTTTATGCAAGCAATTAGCAATCCTTATGTTGTAGTAATGGCAATTGTATCATTGTTTAATGCAGTTACAGATCCAACAACAAAAGGAATTAGTGATTCTACTTCTGCACTATCTTATACCCAGCCTAAATAGAACTGAGGTAGTGCAATGGACACAATTAAACAATTAACAGAATTAGATTATAAAGCACTTATTATTGGTATTTCAATAGTGATTGGGGCATTTAAAATTGCATACACTTCTTACTCTTTGATTATATCTAAGTTTGGATTAGAAACAAAAAAGATGCGACAAAAACGAGAAGATCATGAGTTATTAATTGCTACCGCTAAAAATTTAGAACTTCTACAAAACAAACAAAATGAGGACGTAAGACAATCCATTGTACATAATAAAAGAATTAAAGATGATTTAAAAAATGTTACCGATAAAGTAAATGAAATTGCAGAAATTTTATCAAAAATGCAAAAAGCTGATAATGTAACAGAGATGAAAAAATTAAAAGAAAAGCTTGTTGTTTATTATAATAAATATAAAAATTCTGATGGTTGGGATTCAATGGACAAAGAAGTATTTTGGGATTTATTTGACGACTACGAAGCAAGAGGTGGCGATGGGTTTATACACTCAAAAGTTGAACCTGTAATGCGTGAATTAAAAGTTATTGATAAAGAGTAGTTGATACTACTCTTTTTTATTATGTAAAAAGAGGTGATTAGTATGGCAAATACGGCAAGTAAGGTTGTAAAAGTAGCTGAAGCAGAAGAAGGCTATTTGGAAAAGAAAACAAATAAATGGCTTTCCTTTAAAACAAAAAATGCTGGTTCAAATAATTATACAAAGTATGGAAAATGGTTTGGTATGAATGGCGTATTTTGGTGTGCCATTTTTATTAGTTGGATTTTTAACAAAGCATTTGGTAAAAAAAAAGCAAAAGAATTATTGTGTGGTGGATTTTCTGCAAGTTGCGAAACTCTCAGACAACAGTTTATTAAAAAAGGAAGATATATTAGTGGTAAAAAAACTCCCAAAAAAGGATATATTATTTTTTTTAAAGGAACTAGGCATTCGGGAGCAAACCATATTGGAATTGTTACAAAAGTTGCTAATGGTAAAATTCATACGATGGAGGGTAATACCAACGGTGGTTCGACAGTAGTAGATAATGGTGGTTCTGTGGCTCATAAAACTTACTCTATTGGCTATGATAAGATTCTTGGATATGGTACACCTAAATACGATGCTGAGAAAAAAGCAGAAACCGCAACTACCGCTACGCTATCTGCTCCAAAACCTACATTGAAAAAAGGTGTTAGTGGTGCTGCTGTAAAAACATTGCAGAAATGTTTAAATAAAGCAATTAAAGCAGGGTTGACGGTTGACGGAGTATTTGGTGATGCTACATATAAAGCAGTTGTAAAATTTCAGAAAGCACATAAAATTAGTGCGGATGGTATTTATGGAACGAATACTTACAAAAAATTAAAAGCGGTAATTAAATAGTATTAGATTATGAAAGAGCGGTTTCTTCGGAAGCTGCTCTTTTGTTATGTAAAGGAGAAAATGATATACAAGAATTAAAATTAACATCTCCTATCGCACCTTCAGTCAACCACTATTTAGGTTGGAGAGCTATTTTAAAAAATGGAAAACCAATGGCGGTAGGATATAAAAAACCAGAAGCAATTAAATATCAGAAAGAATTTGCAAAATATGTAAAGACAGAAGCAAAAAAACAAAACTGGATTAAATCGGATGACAAATCACAGCACTATTATATGGATTGCATCTTCTATTTTGACAGAGTAGACAAAGATGCCAATAACAGTTTTAAGTGTCTTGCCGATGCGATTACAGACAGCGAATCAGTGTGGATTGATGATACTCAGTTATGTGAACGTGTACAAGGGATTTATTATGATTCAGAAAATCCACGAATAGAAATTACAATACGACCTGTTGACTACATTGGAGTTTTTGACAATGCTTCACAGTTTGATGAATTTAAATCTCACTGCATCGGATGTAAAAGATACAAACGAAACTGTAGTCTTCTAAAGAAAGCTATAGAAGGTCGAATTCAAAAAGAAATACATAATGGAGAATGTGAAAAATTCTCACCAATAAATGATTAAAGGAGAAAAAAGGAATATGAAACTTTTAGAGTTTGTAGAAAAGTATAACAACATGGCAAATAGCACATTAAAAGAACAGTTATTAAGTAAAATCAAAATCACTCCATATGTATCAATCATTAAGAAAGATGCTTATGCACAGTTGATTGTAGATAAGACAACATTTGAACAGGAATCTTATGATGATAACGGAGTAACAAAATATCGTAAAACAGATAAGATTAGAGTAAATTCTGTTGCTCAGTATGTACAGTTTTGTCGTGCCGTGATTGAATTATATACCGATCTTGAGATTAACGAGGATGATAAAGGATTTATCAAGGGATATGATGCACTTAAATCATCTGGCTTACTTGATGTTTTAATGGTTGGTTCTGATAAAGCTGATCCACTTATTCCTATGAGTGAATTAAGTGAATTTAAGACCATTTTAACAATGAAACAGTCAGATACTCAGTTTAATGAGACAACCGCTCAGGCGTTTATTAGTAAACAGATTGGAAGAATTTCTGATTTGGCAAATGCTACTCTCACACCACTTATGGACGTTGTAAGTAAGAAACTCGATGAGATTCCAAAAGAAGATTTAGATAAGGTTATTTAGTTTGCTAAAAATGGTGGATTTAAAGAGGTATAAGGTATGAGTAAACACTTAGGTAAAATTATAGTTGATGACATAGTATTACCGTGTGAAGAATTTTATAGAATTGGAAGCGAAACTCTTATGGATAGCGTAAAAAATATTTCTTTGTATTTTAAGGAAATTGATACGCCTGTGAATTTAGTACAGATTTCAAAATTTGAGTTACTATCTAATAACCACATATTCATTGAAGGATGCCTATTCTCTCCTTCTTTTTATAATGCATATGTGGAACACTATACAATTCAAAAATTTATAGAAAATGGGACTTGTATAAATCCAGTAGATCACACTAAAGATGGTAATTATGTTGTGGAATATTATAATTATCGGTTTAAGGAATTTTCATTTTCTCGTAATGAAAATACATATTCGTTTATCTTAGAACCGATTGATGTATAGGAAATTCAAATTTCATGAGGAAATAAAGGAGATAAAATACTATGATTACAGCAACAGAAGCTAGAAAAATCACAGAAGAAAGTCGATTAAAGTTACAGAAAACTATTGACGAGATTAATTACTATATTGATGATGCCATCCACGAGGGCAAACACGCAGTTATGATTGATGGTTTTATTAGTGAGGAAACCGTTGGAACTTTAAAAGCATATGGTTATTCAGTGATTGAAGCTGACACACTCAGGTGGTATGGTAAATAAGAGGTACATCATATATGACAATTAAAGAAGTAAAAAGAAAATATAATTCAGAAACTAAACGCAGAGAAAGATACCTTGGTGACAGAGAGTTTCATTCTCTACAAGAAATTAAGGATTACTGTAGAAGCGATACAATGTATAACAGAAAACCAGCTCCTGATGAAGTAGTATATACTTTTATGTTAATGGATACTCAAGAACAGATAGACATATCTGTTCAGTATGGACTAGATGAGGATAATGAGAAATACATAAAATTGGATTATTGGTTTTAAGCGAGGAATTATATGGATAATAAAAAATTATATATTTGTGTTTCTAGCGGAAGTCCAGAATTTTATTTGACATTTTATGGTGAAGAAACAACTGATATTAGACAAGCTGCAAAATACACATCGAGAAGTTGTGCGAAAATTATTGTAGAGGATTATAAAAAGAATCATAAAAAAGCAACTGACTTATTTTTTGTTGTAGAGGAATATACCGAGGATTAAATATTTAGGCTCTATACGTGTCAAAGCGTATGGAGCTTTTCTTATGGAGAGTGGTTATACTGCTCTCCTATTTTAGTATAAAAATAGCGAAATTATAGTGAAATTTTGGAGGTGATGAAATTGGCAAAAAATATATATGCAGATTTTAAAAAGAAGTTAGACAGAATTGAAAATCATATTGCAGAAGAAATTGCTCCACAAGCAAATGAACTTCTAAAAGAATCTGTCAGATATTCATTGATAGATTGGTATAACGACTATACTCCACGGTCTTATGAAAGAACATATAACTTTATGAAAATTCTTGATTCTACAAGAACAAGAGGCAAAGGAAATGTTCTTCGTTTTTCAGTTGATTCAGGTGCAATGGATTCATATGTCGGTTGGTTTGGTCAAAGTTTACAGCCAAGTACAGCTTTCGACTATATGTTTATGGACGGAGAGCATGGTCATGGAAAATGGATGAAGCATCAATCATTGCCTCCATATATGTATGTTGAACGAGACATTGAAAGTGGATTTGGTGGTCGATTAGACAAAATTATAAATAATAGAATAGATCAAATTTTGAGAAAGTGAGGTAGAAAATGCCAGGTACATATCAGTATGACGTAGAAATCAAATCGAATGTAGCAAAACTACTTTCAGATATGAAACAAGTCCAAGACAGATTAGACACTGTTGAAGGCAAAGAATATAAAATCAAATTAAATGTCGATGAAAAGAAATTATCCAGTGTAATTTCTAATCTCGAAAAGATGCTTGATTCTCTTGGTAAAGGAACAGGTGATTTTAAACAGTTTGAGAATTTATCAAAAGAGTTATCAAGTGTTGTCTCAGAAGTACAGAGTTTAAGTAAAGCTTTTGGCAAAGTAGATGATTCTGGTACGAAGACACTGCTCTCTTCTATCCAGAACATTGATAAGTCACTTTCTGAACTGAGTCAGAATATTCTCAATGTTAATAAAAACATGAGCAATATGGGTGGCAATACGAGTGGTGCTGTCAAACAAGTGGAGAATATTAGTAATGCATATCAAAACGCTGCAAAAGAAGCTGAGAAGCTGGCTGATGCACAGAGTAAGATTGGACAGAAAACGAATAATTCATCGGCTTCTAATCAAAAGAAAGACGCATTTCCTGATAAAGATGATTCTGCATCTGTAGAGTCTGCTACTAATTCCATCAAAGAAGAGAATAATGTATTAGAGCAGAATACTCAGAAAGTTAAAAAGAACACACAAGCAAAAAAAGAAAATGCTAATGTAAATCTTAACAAATATGATAAGCGGTTAGATTCTTATAATGGCAAGGTTACTAAATACAAAACAACTATTGGCAGACTTAAAGACGGTGGTTGGGCAAGTGACGCTTATGAAAAAAATGTCAATGCTGTAGAAAAAGCTGTTGGTAAATATGAAACCCTACTCAATGAATTAAAAAATAAAGATGCAAGTTTAGTAACAAATAAAGATATTGAAAAATTGAATAAGTATGAAAGTGCCATTAAGAAAACCATTGCTACAGTTACTAATATGTCTGCTGCTGAAAAAGGGTATAATGCTGTTTCAGGTCAGAAAGAATTAGATAAAATTCATAAACTTCTTAATGAAAATAGTAAAATGTCTTCTAGGGCTAAAGCTCAAATCAAAGCATTTTATAAAGAAATTGAAAGCGGAAATCCTAGTATGAGCCTTGATAAAATTCATACTGAAATCATGAAAATCGTAAATGCTGAGGTTGAAGCTGGACGTGGTGGTAAGAGTTTCTTTAACACTTTAAAGAATAGCGGATTCCATCAGATTGCTGCTCAGATGGCAGGAATGGTTGGTGTGTATGATGTTATTAATGTAATCAAGCAAGCTGCGTCTACTGTGACTGAGTTGAATACACAGATTACAGAACTTGCAAAAGTATCTGAACAGTCATCAAAACAGATTTACGCTGACTTTGACAGTTATGCAAATATTGCAAAGGAAGTCAGAGGTACAATTTCTGATACAATTGCAGCCACCGCAGATTGGTCAAAAAATGGATATAGTATTCCAGACGCTAAACAATTAGCTGAAGTTTCTCAGTTATATAAAAATGTTGGCGATGGAATTGACATTGATACAGCTAACGAGTCGCTTATCTCAACCTTAAAAGGTTTTCAGCTTGAAGCGGATCAAGCAGAACATATTGTAGATGTATTTAATGAGGTAGACATACTTGCCTCCTATTATAGTAATGTAATAGCTTTATGCGTGTAAACGCATATTGACAGTAACTATATCGGTTAAAATCCTGAGAAGGACAAGACCGAGGAAAGATTGCAATATTATTTTCATATATGGGGATATATGAATAAATGGAAAAAATAAAAATAAAAAACAAACGATTAGCAAAATATTTATATTCTCTTGGATTTGATCGAGAATATGGATTTGATAAAAAAGAATATTGGTTATTTCCAAAATCAAGTGAATTAGATGAGTCGCTTGATTTTTATTTTTATATGAGAAATAAAAATAGAGAATAACCAATAATAAGGAGATGTTATTATGACAAAAGAAAATTTTGAAAAATTTGATAAAACAAGAGACATATATTGTGAATGTTGTCATCAAAATAAGCCAACTTCATCATTTAATTACAGGAATATTAAAACTAATGTAAGAAGTGCAAATAGATGCAAAACTTGTGATTGGTTTTATAGAAACCACAAAGGCAACATACCTGCAATTGATGGATTTACAGAAGATGAAGTTCGTGTTGCAGTTACTTTTATGTTAGAAGATGATAATATTTATATAAATACGTTGTCGGAGATGTTGAATAGGGCTATCGAAGATACAATAGATTTAATTTACAAATTGAATTTAAAAAATATCCATGCAAAAGTAAAATCAAATTGCGAATGTTGCGGAAAAGAAATTGAAGATTTTTTGAGTGTATATTTAAAAACTAAAAATCCATATTGTTCATTAGAATGTTATTGGGCAGATAAAACAAATAAAATGGGGCATGGTGAAAACAGTCAGTTTTATAACAGAATTGAAACAACTTGTACTAATTGTGGGAAGAAAATAAAAGTAACTCCTTTTGATTATAATAGGACTAATAAATTTGGAGATAACCATAATTTTTGTTCTCATCAATGTTATTGGGAGTATAGATCAAAATATTATGTAGACGAAAAAGCTTCTATGTATAATTATGAATTTTCAGAGGAACAAAAACAACATTCAAGACAGGTGCTTTTAAACCATCTAAAAGATAGTGACAGATTGGAAACAGGAATTCAATTAAAGATTAATTTTATTTTAGAAAATATGAATGTTACATATGAAAGAGAAAAAGTATTTGATTATTATTCTGTTGATAATTATTTGCCAATTTGCAATGGAATTATTGAAGTAATGGGTGATTATTGGCATGTATCACCGCTACGCTATAATGAAGAAAAATATTTTATGAATGAGATGCAACAAAAACAGCTACATAGAGACAAAATTAAATACTCTTATATTATGAATCATTACAAAATTCCCATTTTATATTTATGGGAAACAGATATAAATAATAATCCAAATCTTTGTGTTAAATTAATTGATAAATATATACAAAAGGATAAAATTCTTGACAATTATCATTCTTTTAATTGGCGATTAGAGAATGACAATTTAGCCATTAAGGAAGACATTATTACTCCTTATCAAAATGTGTCTGTTGATGAATACAGACATTTAATTAAAAAGAAAGTAGGATAATCCCCATCCCTAAAAATAATATTGCAAAATCCCTAACGACTGCGGTGGAGTGTATAGTAATATACATTCCGAAGTTACTCTCCTACTCTTCTATAACTTAGAAGGAAAGAGGATGAATATACAGTCTGACCTCACGCAATAATCCAAATTAATAAAACGTGAGACATAGCCAGAAATGACTATGCGCCATAGAAATATGGTCAGTAGGTAGTAACCGAAAGTAACAGATGTGAAGTAATAACGAAGCCATATCAAGCGGTGGAATAGGCGATTCCCTCCAACGTTCTGCGGCTTCATTTAATGCAGCAAATACATCTCTTGAAAAATCTGTAGCACTTGTAACTGCATCAAACAGTGTACTTCAAGATCCAGAAAAAGTTGGAAATATGTGGAAAACTGTAAGTGCGCGCATCAGAGGAGCTGACACTGAGTTAAAGGAAATGGGCGAAGATACCGATGGAATGGTTACGTCCAGTTCAAAATTACAAGCCTTAATTAAAAGTATGACTGGTTTCGATATTATGGAATCAGACGGAAAAACATTTAAAGATATCTACGATATCATTATAGGTATTGGAGAAAAATGGAATGATTTAAGCGATATTAATCGTGCAAGTCTTCTTGAAAAATTAGCTGGTAAAAACCAAAGTAACGCTCTAGCAGCAGCCATTTCGCAAGTTGACATTCTTAAGAAATCCTACAAAGAAGCAACTAATGCTGAGGGTTCAGCTCGTGAGGAAAATGAAGAATACGCAAAGTCCATTCAGGCTTCAATTGATTTAGCTCAAGCAAAACTTGAAGAATTAGCAAATGATCTTCTTTCTTCCGATTTTCTAAAAGGTCTTATCGACTCAGGTGGAACTGCACTAGATATAATCAACGGATTATTTAACGGTTTACAAAATATTAGTTCATTAGGAGGTAACATTTCGTCTCTTGGTGGAATATTAGGAACTGTAGGTGGACTAGTCCAAAGTTTTACAGGTCATGGTGCAGTAAAATATGATTCTGAAAATGGTTTTAGCGGCATTGCACTGGATGTTGTTGGTACTTTAAGAAATAAAATTTCTGGGAAAGGAAAAGAACTTCCTGAACTTAATGAAGCTACAAAAGAAGCACTTAGTTGGTTACAAGAAGATGATATAAAAGGGTTAAATAAAAATCAATTAAAAGAATTCTTTGATGATGACACAATAAAAAGTATCAACACAACTAAAAAAAGTTTTATGAGCTTCCTTGACGAAGTAGATTTATCAGGTGATGTATTTACTCAATACCAAAATCATCTTAAAGAATCCTCTCAGTCAATGACTCTCTTCCAACGTGCAGGTAAAGCAGCAGGAACAGCAGTAAAAAGTCTTGTTGCGACAGCAGGTAGTATGTTGGTATCATGGGGTGTTGGAGAATTATTATCAGCGGCGATAAGTGGAATTGATTATTTTGCAAATAAAATAGAAAGAACTGCTGAATCTGCAAGTAATTTTACAGGTTCGATAAAAGATTTCCAAAGTGAGCTTTCTACTAATAATGAACAAATAGATGATTTGTCTAAAAAATACAAAGAACTTTCAAATGGAGTTAGTGATACTGGACAAAACTTAACTTTGACTTCTGACCAATATTCTGATTATAAAGATACAGTTTCAAAATTATCTGATTTAATGCCAGATTTAACTACACAATTTAATGAACAGGGTGAAAAAATAGGTTTTGTTGGTGGAAAGTTAGATGATGTAAATAAGAAATATAAGGAATATATAAAAAATAAAGCGAAACGATATATTTCTGATGGCGATGAAGACGGAAATACATTTTCTGATGTTTTAAATGATTTTAATAATGAAAATGAGCCAGGGGAACATTCTTATAGTAAGGGATGGCGTGATATAATTAGCGGTGTTGGTAAGGGTGCAACATTTGGATTATATCAAGGAGATTTGGGTTCAGAACTATTTGGTGGAACAGAAGGTTTTGGATTAAAGGAACAAAAAGATATCCTAGACAAGTTAAAAGGAATAAAATCATATGAATGGCAAAACACTTTAGATGATTTATGGTTTGGTGATAATAATCAAGTTAATTTGGTTGAAGATTTGTTGGATGTAGACGTTGATGAAGTTTACAAAATGACCGATAAGGAATATTCAGAACTACAAAAAAAAATAGTTTCAAAAATTCAAAGCATTCAAAGTAAACTTGATGTCAAAGCCACTCAAATTGCGAGTGGTATGCAAACAATGATTACTGCAAACGATGATTATTGGGATATTAAAGATGAGGATGTTAGAAATGGATTGTCATCATTGGTTTCTTCATTTAACTATGATACACTTACTAATCTTGGGATTGATTTAGGTAATCAAGATGATATTCAATCATGGATAGATAGTATCGTATCCGATGTTAAATCTAATAAAGGAAAAATTAACGAAGCAATTGTTGGTTTGTTTAAAATTGACACAAGTAAATTAGATCCAATTGAAGCAAAGAAGTTAATAGATGGTTATATCAATGTAATAATTAATGAACTTAAAGCAAATGGTAAAATTAATGATGAGCAAGCAAAAACTATCTTAAACGCAATAAAAAAGAGTTTTGGCTTTGATGATGTTGACGAAAAAGAAAAGAGCTATAAAAATTTATTGAATCAGTCATTCAATAAAAAAACAAAGCAAAAGTCTTATGACAAAGATGGCAATGTCAAAGAAGAATACTTATATGATGGTAAGCGAGCTTCTGAAATTTTTCAATGGGCAGATAAAAACAATGTTACTGAAGAAGAGATAAGAAAGATCAAAGAAAATGGAGATTCTTACGGCAGTACAATTGAGGATTTAAACAATGCTCTAATGGAACTTCGAGGAGAAGCAGACAAAGCAAACAAAAAGTCTTTTTCAAAGGCATGGTCAGATTTAGATAATGTTGATTCAAAGTCTGATATGACAGATACAAAAAAAGAGTTACTTTCATTAGCTGAAGCAGGAAAGTTGACAAAAAAAACTTTCAAAAATGTTAAAGGTTCTCAATCTTTCTTGGATTTGATGGGATTAAAAGAAAAAGATATTGAAAAAGTAAACAAACAAATCAATAAAATCGTTGATTCTGTAAAACAGTTATCTTCTTTAAAAACAGGTATTTCTGCAATAACTTCTGCTTATGATGAAAAGAAGGAAAGCAAAAAAAACACGGTATCTTCTTCTACATTAAATTCTTTAGGTGACACACTTGGAGTTTCTGAATGGAAGGTTTGGGAAAACTATAAAGACACTGCTGGTAATAGTAAGAAGTCATTGTCTCAGTTAAAAGATGCACAAGATAAGCTTGCAAGTTCTTATGCAAATTCTAATAATTTTTTAGCAAATTTGAATTCTCAAAATAAGAATTATTATATTTCCTTATTGAAAGAAATGGGCGTTGTTAATGCAGAAGAAATTGTCACAAAGAAATTAAGAAAAGAACAAAAAGATTTAGCGATTGTAAAAAAAGAACTTGGTTATGAATCTGAGGATTTGAATGATTCAACGGTTTCTGAAATTTCTCGGATGTATGATTCTGAAACCGCTTCCAAAGCTGCTAAAAATGCAATGTTTGATTTGACACTTGAAAAGATAAGGAATGGTCAAGTTAAGATATCAACTGCTGCGGATTGTACTGCTTTGTTGAATATGGCACAAGCGGCTGGTATTGCATTAAGTAAATTAAAAGAATTGACTAATGCAAGTATCGAAATGAATCTAGCAGAAAGGCAAACAAAAGATGCAGATTCTTTACAAGACGCATTGAATTCTGGTAGAAAAACATATGTTAGTTCTTCTGGAAGTGTCCTAAAAGCATCAGAATCAAAATTGGCACATCTTAGAAACATGTCTAATTCGAATAGATTAAAAGCACAAAAGAACATTGATAAGTATGCTAAAAAACATAAGGATGATTACAAGTTAAACATTGAACTTACAAAAGGTAACAAGTCAAATGGTTCTAAGGGAAAAAGCAAAGGTTCTAGCAAAGACAAATCAAAATCAACACAAGTAATTGACTGGATTGAACGCAAGCTTGATAGATTAAACACCAAACTTGATCTTGTAAAAGCAAAATATGACAATCTTCCATCTTCTTCTAAATCAAGTATTGCTCTTTTAAATGCAGAGAATAAAAACCTAGACGATCAAATTAAGATTCTCAAAAAGGTTCAATCTGTTAATAATAAGTCTTATTCAAAGTATATGAAAAAGGCAAAAAAATCTGCTACTTATACAATTGGCAAAGGAAAGAAAAAGAAAACTTATAAGCTTAGCAAGTCTCTTAAAAAGAAGATACGGAACGGTCGAATCAAAGGTAGCTATAAAAAACTTATTGCTACTTATGGAGAACCAAAAGCAAATGCTATTCAGAAATATCAAGATTATTATGATAAAGCTCAATCTTCAAAGAAAAACTCACAGGATGCAAAGAAATCAATCACTGACGCTAAGGTTGAAAAACTTACTAATGCACAGAATTATTATGATACATTGAATGCAATGAATCAGGCATATGAGTCTACAGCTAAGGGTCTGTCTAAAAACAATTATGTTCAAGAACAGATAGAAGCAACTAAACAATCATATAATTATCAGATTAAAATTGCAAAAGCACAAGGCGATTATAATAAGAAAAAGCAGTTAGAACAAGAAAAAGAAAAAGCAATTCTTGATTTGCAACGTCAAAAGGTCGAAAACATTAAAACATTCTATGATAATCAAGTTGGATTATTAGATAATGACAAACAAGATATTCAAAACCAAATTGACCTTATTGAAGCAAGGGGCGACATTGTTAGTAAGGGATATTACAAAAATCTTACTAGTGAAGATAACGCAATCATTGCTAAACGTGAAGCAGAGTTAAAAGACTTAAAATCACAGCTTTCCACTAAAGATCAAGGAACTGATAATTGGTATGAATTGCAAAATGATATTCAATCCGTAGAGAATGAAATCAATGAACATAAGAAATCTGTATACGAAAACACAAAAGCAATTGGTGAACTTAATGATAAAATGTATGAAGCTATTTATGCTGTTTCTAGTAACTTAAATGCAGAGCTTGATACAATTAGTTCATTAAAACGTGGAGAAACATCTGATTCCGACACTGGTACATTGACCGATACTGGTCTTTTACAACTTTATGCTGCTGGTTTATCTTATAGTGCTACGAAAGGTACTGCTGCTGAAGCGAATGCCAGACTAGCAGAAATTATTAATGCTAATAAGAGCGGAAAAGTTCTTGAAGGGTATGCATCATTACAGGCACAAAAGGACGCAGAAGCTCAACTTGCTAAAGACGCACAAGACCAAGTAACTTCGATTAAAAGCTATGGTGATAAGATCATTGAAATCATCAAAGATGTGATTAGTTCAGTGGCAGACCATTTGCAAGAAATTATTGATGCGAGAAAAGAAGCACTTAATGAAGAAAAAGACCTTCGTGATTATGAACGTTCCATTTTGGAAAAAACTAAAAATGTATCGTCTTTACAGAAACAGTTTATGGCTGTTAGTGGAGATACTTCTGAGGAAGGAAGACTTAAAGCTGCACAATTGAGAAAATCATTAGATGAAGCACAACAGGATTTGCAGGACACTGAGTACGATAGATACATTAGTGATCAGCAAGAAATGTTAGACAATATGATGAATCAATTTCAGGATTTAATGGAAAAACTTCAGAAAGATGAAGATGCATTACTTCAACAAGGAATTAAAGCAATCAACGATCAAAAGGGCGTTATGCAACAAATCTTTAACAAGACTGCTGAAGAGTATGGTTATCCTACCTCTACAAATTTAACGGAGTTGCAGACCGCACTAACTACTGGTCGTATCACTGCTGACATTATTAATTCAGCAAAAGATGATAGTGTTACTTCCGTAATTAAAACAGAAGCTGAGAAAATTGTAAAAGCCTATGGTGATGCAAAAAGTGGAACTGGTGGTGGAACTTCTTCAACTGGTGGTGGAACTCCTTCAACTGGTGGGAATAATTCTAATGGTGGAGATGGTGGTAATTACACTGGTGATACTATAACCACAAATACAGGTAATACTATTAAATATAGAGATGGTAAAACAATATGGGGAAATGAAAGAAGTAATTCAGTTGATGGTTGGAAACCCACCCTTAAACGTTGGTTAGAAGCAAATGCCACAGGAAAAAAGAAAGCAAAAGTAAAAGAAGCTGAGAAGGGTAAAACATATAAAAGCGATTTGAACAATAAGTTATCTAAGAAGTTCGGCTATATATTATCTGACAAAAATAATGGTTTGAAGGAAATTCAAAAGTTTCTAAATATAACAAAAAATGATAAAGATTGGAGTTCTAACGGTTATGTTTATAAAGAACTAAAAGATCTTGGTTGTTTTGCAACTGGTGGTATTGCAAAATTAGTAAAACCAGCTGGCGAAGATGGGATTGGATGGTTGCGTAATGGTGAAGGTTTAGTTGCACCAGAAAATGTACAAGACATTCGTGATTTAATGGATGTTACGCCAGATTTAACCAAACTTGTTGCTAGTTTTTCTAATCTGCAAAATGTTAAACCATTAGATAAGAATGTAACTAGAAATGTTTCGATTGACAATATTACATTTGATATGCCAAATGTGACAAATGCTACAGATTTTACCGACACAATTAAGAAACCTGAACAACAAAAAGCCTTTGCTGCTGCAATTGGTGATGCGTTTAACGGAAAGAAACTTAATATAAATCGGTATTGATATATAGTTTTGTATGTGATACAATATTTATGGAATCAAAAACGCTTTCGTATGATAATATACGATAATAAATGAAAGTCACTCATTTTAATTTGGGTGGCTTTCTGTTTTTTCATTATGTCTTTTGCGATGTCGTATCCAAATTAAAAAAGGATACACATATCATTATAATGTAGTAAGTTTCATTCATATAAAACTCTCTTCCCTTACACAATCGAAAAGTTTCATATGTCATATGTATGCTTACCTACACATGCAATTAAGCGAGTATATCATAAATAATCGAATAAAGTCAAATTTAGACACTCTGACGAGAAATCTGATGAGTGTCTTTTTATTAAGAAAGGAAAATATTATGTTTTTTAGTAGAAAAGATGATGTATTAGATTTAGTAACAAAGGAAAATCACAAATTAAAGAAAGAAAATAATGCATTAAAAAACAAACTGAATGCAATTTCCCAGTATAAAGAGGAATACGAAGAACTAATTAAGCAGACAAAAGAACAAAAACAAAGATATATCAAATTAAATGATAAATTGGAAGAATTAGTTTCATTATGTGAAACAGAATTAGATTCAATCAAATAAAGAAAATAAGGATGGTGATTTTGTAATTGAATGCACTTAATTTTACATATGACGGTGTATCGTCTGAAGATATGGGCATTATAATGTGTTCTTATGATGGTGATTCTGAAATAACAACTGTTGGTTCTAAGGTAGAATTTTCTACAGCAAAATCACCTAATTCATATAAATGGTTAAAAACAAATGCAACATATACAGAACAACTAACGTTTACTTTTTCGCTAGGTAAGAATCCGTGTATGATAAATGACGAAGAAATGTATTTTTCATCCGAAGATCAGGCGGCTATTATCCGATGGTTAGTGAGAAAAGAATATCATTATTTATGTTTCTATGATACGGATAGTTTCGAGAACATTTATTATAACTGTTTTATGACACTAGAGAAGAAGCAGATTGCTGGTAAAACTATTGGTTTTACTGCAACTGTAACATGTGACGCACCTTTTGGTTGGTCGGAAGAAAGAACTGCAACAGTAACAACTGATATTAATAAGGTGTTCGACACCTCTCAGGAAATTGGCTATATTATTCCAAATACTGTCATTACTGCCCTATCTGATGGAGATGTTAAAATTTATAACGACAATACAAACGAAACTACAGTGATAAAAAATTGTAAAGCAAATGAACAAATTACTTTAACGGATATGATGAGAATCTCATCTTCTATTGAACATAAAAATCTCTATGATGATTTTGGAGATTGGGTATTTCCTAAAATTCAAAATTCTTATAACAACAATGTAAATACATTTGAACTCACAAACTGCAAACTAAATATAAAATGGCGAGAAATACGGAAGGCGGTGATTTAATTGTCAATGGAAAGCGAAATTATTCAGAATCCTTTTTATCATTACACATATGTGTTTGACAAAAATACAGGCAATTTAGAGTATCCTGATGTATATCTCTTAACAAAAAGCCTTCATAAAAAAGGTCAATTATATCCTGTGGCTAATCTCAAGATCGTTGTAAAAGCAAATGATGCTGATGAAGTGAGCTTTGATTTTTACAAATACTATGATGATATTGAACAGGAACAATACAAGCAGTTAAAAACAGACAGTGTTGTATATGTAAAAGGGTTTGGTTGTTTTCAGTTAAAAGTCAGTGAGTACGATAAAGAAGAAGGTATTTGTAAAAGCGTGAGCGGTGAATCATTAGCAAATACAGAATTAGCAAATATATTGGCAACTCTTGAAATAAATACAGAGAATGATATATTGGTATCTGATTACGAAAATGAAAATGTAACAGACTATATTCCTACCGTATTCTATCGTGATCCTGAAAAATATGATAAATATTCTTGGACTACTGCAAATGATAAACTATCAGTAGAAGAGAAAAAACAAAAGTTGAAAGACTCTTCTCTTTTTCACCGCATTTTATCTTATGCACCACATTATGAAATTGGACATGTGGATGAAAGTTTGTATTATGTACAAAGAACATTTTCTTGGAACAATACATTCATTCAAGATATTTTTAAAGAAGTTGGCGAAGAAGTAGGTTGTATCTTTACATTTGAAACCTATCTTGATGATAATGGTAAAACTGTTCGTAAGGTTAATGCATATGATATTTCTTATTGTACTAAGTGTTTTAAAAACACAGCAATGCAGTTATCTTACAAAACGTTTGATAGTAGTAAGTTTCGTTCTATTACAAATGGAGTGTGTGATAACTGCAATAGCTCCGAATATGTATATGATTATGGTAAAGATACTGACATTTTCATTACAACTGAAAACCTAACTGATTCAATTACTATCCAACCAGAAAATGAAATTAAAAATGTGTTTAAAATATCTGGTGGAGATGATGATATTACGAGTGCAGTTCAAGCACTTAATATGGGTTCATCTAAACTTATGATGTTTTCAGAAGAAACTAAAAATGAAATGAGTGATGAACTGAAAAAGAAATTTGAAGATTATATCAAAGACCAGTCTTCTACCTCATCCACATATGAAACTTTGGTTGAAACGCAGTCAAACGTATATGACTTAATTCAGTATCTCCAATCAGGAAAAATGCCTCAGTTAGCAGATAACGCAAGAGACATTCAAGAAGAAGTGAAATATTTACTCTCTTCTATTACAACAGATTATGAAAATAATTTTTATATCGAATCTTATAATAAGGGCGAAAAATGTTTTTCTGGTCATGAACTGACAGTATCAGCATCTTCTATAAAAAATCTATTCACACTTTATTTGGATAAAGGATATTCAGTAAGGGTTTCTAATGGCGATATTGGAGATAAGGTAAACGAATCAGATACTTATATTCGTTGGAATGGTATAATTACTGTTTACGAAACATCAAATTCTGATAATTATGCCGAAATTCATTGTTCAAAAACAGATACGACTTATGTCGAATATAATCAA
>OGRF01001117.1_pt1 | contig 19607 bp, 15 predicted proteins | sample 1553381 | NCBI WGS metagenome assembly OGRF01 (sample SAMEA2580060, study PRJEB22360) | human gut metagenome | biome: human gut; feature: human-associated habitat; material: faeces | place: Denmark | collected 2008/2010
CCCACCCCCGAAAGGCCTTCCTCCTGACCCTCCAGAGCCGCTCCGGAACAACTCCGGAACGGCTCTGGATTTTTGTTTATCGGAGGATGATTCCCCTGGCCCGCTTCCTGAAAATATTAATTAATTCAAAGTCAAAAAGTTGTGTTTACGTTTCCGCAGTCAACAAATGGAACCCCGTAAACATTGAAAATACCGGTATGAGGAAGAATGATGCCGCTATGAACGACGTATTCCTTCTGCAACCCTGGGAATGAATGCCGCTGCCAATCCGCAGGATGCGCTGCCCTTTCAGCCATCCTGGCTGTGAAGCCGAAACGGCAGTCATCATTCATTGTCCATGAAGTAGGCCTGCAAAATACAAATGATATGCAGGACAATAGGAACGAGTGCAAAGATGAACCAATACAGGAGGCCGTAAGCCGCACCCACCACCAGGAACCAGATGATGGCCTGGACAAAGTGGCCCTTGTACAACTGGCCGAGACCGGGAATAAATAGGCTTAAAATGGCTGCTAAAAAAGATTTCATATGCTGGCTGGGTAAGAAATGACCGCACGGGAAAAGGTTCACGTGCCTGTACCGGTTAAGAGCCTTCCTTCTTCCCTCACGTTCAATCTCCCAGCGCAGCCCCTGTCATGAATGACGGTTTTCCCGGAGCGAATGAAGCCGACGCGGCAGGGAACGGGAGGCAGTCATGTTCAAGTCTTGACCGCCGCATGGGCTATGTTACCCTCCCCGCGCACAGGGCACTCATGTTAGAAGGGTAGAGACCACCATGTCCATTGAACTGACTCGCAATTTCTCCATTATCGCTCACATCGACCACGGAAAGACCACCCTTTCCGACCGGCTGCTGGAAAAGACGAATACCATTTCCGAACGGGAGAAGCAGGATCAGCTTCTGGATGCCATGGACCTGGAGCGGGAAAAGGGCATCACCATCAAGTCCCACCCCGTTACCATTTTCTACAAGGCCGGGGACGGAAAGACTTACAAGCTCAATCTGCTGGATACGCCGGGCCATGTGGATTTCTCCTATGAAGTGTCCCGTTCCCTGGCGGCATGCGAAGGAGCCCTCCTTATTGTGGACGCAGCTCAGGGAGTGGAAGCCCAGACACTTGCCAACATGCACCTGGCCATGGATCTGAATCTGGCCATTATCCCCGTCATCAATAAGATTGACCTTCCCAGCGCCAACCTGCCCAAAGTGTACCGCCAGCTGGAGGACATCGTCTGCATCCCCCATGAGGAAGCCATCCATGCCTCCGCCAAGATGGGCATCGGCATTGACGATATTCTGGAAGCCGTTGTTCAGCGCATCCCTCCGCCTGAAACGGAACAGGACGGCCTTCTGCGCGCCCTGGTGTTCGATTCCGTTTACGACGCCTACCGCGGCGTAGTCTCCTATGTGCGCGTCATTTCCGGCAGCGTGCACCGCGGCATGAAAGTCAAACTTTTCGCAACGGACGAAGTGTATGAAGTGAAGGAAGTGGGTATCTTCACTCCCAAAATGACCCGAACGAATTCCCTGGAAGCCGGTGACGTAGGCTACATCATTGCCAACATGAAATCCGCGGCTGATGTCAAGATCGGGGACACGTATACGGATTACATGCGCCCCTGCCCATCCCCCCTGCCCGGTTTCAAGGAAATCCGCCCCATGGTCTTTTCCGGCATTTATCCGGTGGATTCCTCCGATTTTGAAGCCCTGAAAGCGGCCATGGCGAAGCTTCAGATTAATGACGCCGCTTTCTCCTTCCAGGCGGAATCTTCCGTAGCTCTGGGCTTCGGGTTCCGTTGCGGCTTCCTCGGCCTGCTCCATATGGAAATCATCCAGGAGCGTCTGCGCCGGGAATTCAACATGGATATCATCTCCACCTACCCCTCCGTGATTTATGAGGTCACCAAGACCAATGGAGAGGAAATCAATGTGGACAATCCCAGCCTGCTCCCGGAACCGCAGGAAATTCAGGAAATCCGGGAACCTATCGTCAAGGTGTTCATTATGCTTCCTGGGGAATACATCGGGGATATCATGCAACTTGTCCTGGAAAAACGCGGAAGCGTGGACAATACGGAGACCATTGACGACATGCGCGTAATGCTCACCTGCACCGTCCCTCTGGCGGAAATTCTGGTGGATTTCAACGACAAGCTCAAATCCATGACGCGCGGCTACGGCTCCATGGATTATGAATACGCCGGCTACCAGGCCGCCAAGCTCATTAAAATGGACATGCTCATCGCCGGGGAACCGGTGGATGCTTTCTCCATGATCGTTCACCAGGACAAGGCAGCCTCCCGCGGCAGGGAACTGGCGGAACGCCTGAAAAACGTCATTCCCCGCCAGCTCTTCACCGTCGCCATCCAGGCCTGTATTGGCGGAAAGATTATTGCCCGGGAAAGCATCTCCCCCATGCGCAAGGACGTGACGGCCAAATGCTACGGCGGGGGCGTCACCCGCAAGCGCAAGCTGCTGGAAAAGCAGAAGGAGGGCAAAAAGCGCATGAAGGCCATCGGAAAAATCAACATTCCGCAGGAAGCGTTCATCAAGGTGCTGAAAACGGGGGATTAACCCATTTTCTTTCCTCAAGGCATCCAAACGGGGTCTTCCGTTTCCTTCCCGGATTTATACATTTTTCCGTTTGAATATGGGCCATGAAACACCTCCTGCACCACTTCCCCAACTATCCCCGGGAGGAGGAATGCTACATCAGGCTGGCCGGCTACCGGGAAGAGGAGGAAATCGACGAGCTGATCTACCGGACCGTGGGTCGCGTTCCGGGGTCCGAATTCCTGTTCAGGGGAAATCGGGGGCAAACGGTACGAAAAGAAGCTGCGCACCGGCAGGGTAAGCCACATCAACGACTGCTACACGCATCCCCTGGATATCGCCATACGGGACCGGAAGCAGAAGGAACAGGAAGCCAAGAAAAACTGAAACCGCCGCGGCCGTTGAACAATTCCCGGTTGCGCATTTTTCCCTGTTATGCTATCAGGTCAGCCATGAGTCTGCCCAGGCTGTCCATGCTCCTGTTTGCGTCCGCGGCTCTCTGTTCCTGCGTGGGAACCTCTCCGGAACAGGAAGAACCGAAGGTAAAAAAAAGCCTTTCGGAATACATGCAGGATAACAAGACCAATTCCATCGCCAATGTGCCGACGGGGCTGTTGAGCACTACTCCGAATCAGCAACAGGCCACCCATCTTACCGCCACCACACAGGAGGAAATGACCAGGGCAGACAGCGGGGCCGTCTATTACACGGACGCTCATGACCCGGACGCCCCCATCCCCGGGCTGGAAGAAGCTTTCGCCCAGCGTAAGGAAAACGAACGCTGGATCCAAAGCTATCCCACCGCCCTCCGGGAAGCCCAGAGTACCGGAAAACCCATTCTCATCTGGTTCCACCATTCCGTGGGCAGCCCTCCCAGCAAAAAGCTGGGGGCAGAACTCCTCCATACGAAGGAATTTGAAGACTGGGCGAAAAGGAATGTCGTCCGCGTCTGTTACGACCAGGCGGAAAAATTTGAAAGCGAACCTGTTTACAGGAAGCGCCAGAAGATGCTGGAGTATGTGAAAAAGGCTCCCTCCCTGTTTGGCGTGAGAGGAACGCCCGTGCTTCTGGTCATGTCTCCGGACGGCTCCAAAGTGGATACGTTGCGCGGTTATTATACCGGACAAAACGCCCTTTATTTTGACCAGATCAAGAACAGCGTCAAACTGGCGAAGCAGCAATATGAAGAGTTTAAAAAAACGCTGATTCCCAAAGGCTACCGGGTCTGGACAGGAGTCAACGGAAATACCGTCTTCGCCAAACTTTCCCGTTATTCGGAAAAGACCCAGACCCTCTGGCTTCAGGAGCTGGACGGGCACCAGAGCAGAACATCCCTGAAAAGGCTCAGCCTTGAAGACAGAACATGGCTCCTGGAGCAGAAAGAATCCCATGAAAACAACGGCCGGAACAAGCGCTCCGGCCCACGTGGCGCCTGAACGGCTTTTCCCCTGCCGTCCGGCTGCGGAACGGCTTATTCATGGGCTTCCGCTCCATCCCCATTTTTGTATTGAAATATGAAACTGATGTTTTATTTTTCCTAAAACTCTCTTCCAGCGTTTTTTCTTTCGGGGATGTGGTCTTTTCCGGACCGGCAGGAATGCCCTTGCGGACAAATTCTGCCGCATCCCCCTCCAACCATTCGCCTGTTTAATTCATGATTTCAACAATGAACCGTCATGCCGCCACCGCCCTGATGCTTGCGGCCTGTTCCCTGTCCGCTTCCGCGGACCAGCCTCAAAAGCAGACGCCGGACCAGCGCCCCAACATCGTGGTCATTGTCACCGACGACCATTCCTACCAGACCCTGGGCACCTGTGAAAAGGATTCTCCCATGCCTTATCCGAACTTCCGCAAACTGGCGGACGAAGGCATGGTCTTTGACCGGAGCTACTGCGCCAACTCCCTGTGCGGACCTTCGCGGGCCTGTATTTACACTGGCCGCCATTCCCACATGAACGGGTACCTCTTCAACGAACATGCGGCTCCCTTTGACGGTTCCCAGCCCACTTTCCCGAAAATGCTCCAAAAGGCCGGTTACCAGACGGCCATTGTCGGCAAGTGGCACCTGGAAGCCATTCCGCCGGGCGCCAAGGGAGATACGTCCAAATATGAATCCGACCCCACCGGATTCGATTACTGGGAAATTTTCCCCGGCCAGGGCAACTATTTCAATCCGGATTTCATCACTCCCGGCAAGGACGGCAAACGCGTGGTGAAAACGGAGCCCGGCTATGCCACGGAACTGGTTACGCAAAAAAGCCTCAAATGGCTGGACCAGAGGGACAAGAACAAACCCTTCATGCTCGTCGTGGGCCACAAGGCACCCCACCGTTGCTGGTGCCCCTCCATTCAGAATCTGGGCCGCGCCAAACAGTATGCGGACGCCATTGACCCGCCCGCCAATCTGGAAGACGATTTTGCAGACCGCCCGGAATTCCTGAAAATGACGGAACAAACCCTGCTCAACCATTTCAACGTATGGTCTGACGAACACCTGATCAAGGAGGTGGTCCCCGAAGACATCCAGAAAATGCTTTCCTGCCCGGAATCCAAGACCCTGCATACTCAGTATGACTGGGAAATGCCGGAATGGGTGCGCATGGACCCGCAGCAGAAGGAAGCCTGGTACAACTACCACAAGGCCCGTACCGTACAGCTTGTCAAAGATATTAAAAACGGGAAAATCAAAACGCAGCGCGACATTTTGCTGCGCCGCTGGCGCCATTATATGGAAGACTATCTGGGCACCGTTCTTTCCGTGGACGAAAGCATCGGCCAGATCATGGACTATCTGAAACAAAACGGTCTGGACAGGAATACGCTGGTGCTCTACTGCGGAGACCAGGGATTCTACATGGGCGAACACGGCCTGTACGACAAACGCTGGATTTTCGAAGAATCCTTCCGCATGCCCCTCATCATGAGATGGCCGGGCCACATCAGGCCGGGCGTGCGCTCCTCCGCCATGGTGCAGGAACTGGATTATGCTCCCACTTTCTGCGACGTGGCCGGGGTAAATACCAAGGAAAATATGAATACCTTCCAGGGCCGCAGCCTCACTCCCCTGTTCAAGACCGGAGAACATCAGGATTTCAAAAACCGTTCTCTTTACTACGCCTTTTACGAAAATCCGGGTGAACACAACGCTCCGCGCCATGATGGCCTGCGCACGGACCGCTACACGCTGTCCTATATCTGGACCAGCGACGAATGGATGCTCTTTGACAACCAGAAGGACCCGGCCCAAATGCACAACGTCATCAACAAACCGGAATATGCGGAAACCGTGAAAGAGCTCAAAGCCCTGTACGGCAAGCTCCGCAAAGACTGCCAGGTACCGGAAGGCTTCCCCGGGGCCACCGGCAAACTGGCCGTCAAGCCGCAGTGGGACTGCGCTCCCTCCAGAGATTGACGCCGCCATTCACCGTTCCTCCCGAAACAGGTTGTCCGGAACACGCCATTGACGACGGAGGGACAGGGTTTAAATCCTCACACAAACAACAACCATTACCATACGCGCCGCATGAAATCAATTTTGCTAGCCGCAGCGTTCCTGGGCTCCCTCTGCTGGGCCGGAACCAATCCCTACAACATTATTCCGGAGCCCGTCAACGTGACGACAACTCCCGGAACTACCAAAAACCTCAAAATCGTCCATGAGCAAAAAGTCGCCGGACTGGGCAATGAAGGGTATGCCATGAAACTGACGCCCGGCGGCGTGGAACTCCGTTATACCACGCCCAACGGGAAGGCCATGGCCATGGCGACCCTGTTCCAGCTCCAGGACCAGCTTTCGGATACTCCTGAGGGACTTCCCTGCGGCAGCATCCAGGATTCCCCCGACTTCGGCTGGCGCGGCATGATGGTTGACGTAGGCCGCTACCACTATCCCATGAAGGAGATCTACAATTTTGTGGACGCCATGCATTATTACAAATACAACGTCCTGCATCTCCATCTGACGGAAGACCAGGGCTGGCGTCTCCCCGTGCCGGGCTACGACAAGCTCCGCACCATCGGCGCCGTCCGCCCCTCCGCTCCGGAAAGCCAGAACAACTCCCTGCTGGCCAATGAAGGCATGTATACCAAGAAGGAGCTCCAGGACCTGGTAGCCTACTGCAAAGCGCGCGGTATCCAGGTACTGCCGGAAGTGGAAATGCCGGGTCATAACATGGCCCTGGCCGCGTCCTATCCCGAATTCTGCTGCAACACCAAACGGGCCCAGGTATGGACGCACGGCGGTGTTTCCTCCAAGCTGATTTGCCCGCAAAAACCGGCCACTAAAAAGTTTCTTAAGGATACCTTCAATACCGTCCAGCAGATATTCCCTTTCCCGTACATCCACATCGGCGGTGACGAATGCCCCATGGGGGACTGGAAGAAGTGCCCGGACTGCCAGGCCGCCCGAGCCAAAAAGGGCCAGGGGGATAATGTGGAAGCCCAGATGAGCGATTTCACGAAAAGCCTGACGGCCATGCTCGCCAAGCACCGGAAAAAGCCCATCCTGTGGTATGACATCAACAAGAGCTATTACCACAAGGGGGAAACCGTCATGTCCTGGCTGCCGGGAGAATTCCCGCGTTGCATTGATAAGACGAAGGAACAGGGCATCGACCTCATCGTCACCCCCCAGTTCAAGTATTATCTGGCGCGTACCCAGATGAAATTCCCGGCGGACGACGTGCGCGCCCGGCCCGGCGGAGCTCCCATCCTGCTGAAAGACTGCTACAACTTCGATCCCCGCAACGGACGGGACAAGAATGACGTCAAGCACATCAAGGGAATCAACCTCTGCATGTGGGCGGAATGGATTCCCTCCGGCGAATTGCTGATGTACATGACCTACCCCCGCGCCATGGCTGTTTCCGAAACCGCGTGGGGCAGCCACAAGAACCGTCCAAGCCTGGAAGAGTTTGAAAAGAAAATGGAAACCCACAAGAAACATTTCCAGAAGCGTTTCGGCTATACTCTGGAACGCACTGTGGAAAACAAACCCTACCGGGAAAAATTCATCACCCAGGAGGAAATCGAACGTATTAACGAGAATTATAAAAAGGGCCAGCAAAACGCGGACAAATAGCGTTTCCCTTTCTCTCGCCATCCTATGATTTCTTCAAAGCCGGGGACGCGGACAACCGCGGATCCCCGGCTTTCTTTTCCCGCTTGACCGGGAAGCCCTCTTCCCTTCTAATCGTTCCGCCATGTTACACCTTTACGATACCCGCACCAGAACGGCCCAGGACATTTCTCCCATGGATGGAAAAACACTGCGCTTTTACTGTTGCGGCCCCACGGTGTACGGCCCTGCCCACATCGGCAATTTCCGCACTTTCGTGATGCAGGACGTCTTCCGCCGCGTCCTGGAACTGGGGGGGGTGCCCACCACGCATATCCGCAATCTGACGGATGTGGACGACAAAACTATCCGGGATTCTCAAAAGGCTGGCGTTTCTCTGGCGGAATTCACCGCAGGCTGGGCGGATCTATTCCACCGGGACTGTGCCGCTCTTAATTGCCTGCCTCCCCATGCGGAACCCTCCGCCGTGGGCCATATTCCCGAACAAATACGGATGGTTCAAACACTGGTGGAAAAGGGCCATGCCTATGTATCGGAAGACGGTTCCGTGTATTTCAGAATTTCTTCCTTCCCGGAATACGGAAGGCTTTCCCACCTGGACGAACGTGAACTGGATTTAGGAAAAACCGCCAATACCCGGTCCAACGCAGACGAATATGAAAAAGACTCCGTGGCAGACTTCGTGCTGTGGAAGAGCCGCAGGCCGGAAGACGGAAACAACTTCTGGCCCTCTCCCTGGGGAAAAGGCCGCCCCGGCTGGCACCTGGAATGCTCCGCCATGATCCATAAATACTTCGGCAATGACTTTGATCTCCACTCCGGCGGCGTGGATCTGGTATTCCCCCACCATGAAAACGAAGTGGCCCAGTCCCGCTGCGCCTGCGGCGGAGGCTTCGCGCGCCTGTGGTTCCACATCACGCACCTGCTGGTGGACGGAGGCAAGATGTCCAAATCCCTGGGCAACATGTACACGCTGGCGGATTTGGACAAACTGGGCCACAGGCCGTCCGCGGTCCGGTACGTGCTGGCGGGGGGCTATTACCGCCGTCCGTTGAATTTCACCCTTTCCTCTCTGGAAGACGCTAAAGCCGCGCTGAACCGCCTGTCCAAATTCGATATGCAGCTCAGGAACGCCTCCGGAACGGATTCCGTTCCCTCCTATGAGGAATTCTGCGCGGCATTCCCGGAATTGGGGATTTTCCAGCCGGCATGGGACAGCCTGAACGATGACCTGAACACTCCGGAAGCCCTGGGCCATGTTTTCAGTGCCATCAGGAAGGCGGATATCCCCTCCCTTTCACCGGAGGAGGCGGCCCGCCTGCGGAATGCCTTCCACTTTATTCTGGCCGCCTTCGGCATTATTCTGCCGGAGGAGGGACAGGAGGAAGCCCCGGAAGAAATCCGCACCCTGGCGGATCAGCGCTGGCAGGCCAAGCAGAACCGGGACTGGACGGAAGCCGACCGCCTGAGGGCGGAAGTGGCAGCGCTGGGCTGGGTCATTAAAGACCGCAAGGACGGATACGACCTGGCACGCAAATAAACAAATGGACGCCTTTTCCTCTATTCCCAATCATACGGGCTTCACGGCCAGGAACCTGTTCATGGACAGTCAGGGAATCCTGAGAGGCGGAGCCTTCGCCAAAGTAGCCCCCGGCGGCGGCGGCCCCCTTTCCCCGCACCGCCATGCCCACGCTCATTTATTCATTGTCACCCGTGGAACGGTTTCTGTCATGCTTGACGGAGAAGAAAGAACGGTTCACGAGTACGAATCCCAGCTCGTTCCCGGCGGCGTTCTCCATGCCGTCTGGAACAGGAATACGGAACCGGCGGAAATCCTGGGACTGACGCTGGAAACGCCTTCCTCCCCCACATCGTCAATTTAATGAGTTCCCGACAGCGCACCCTGGGCCATGCCGCCGCCCTCATGACCATTATCATCTGGGGAACCACTTTCGTCTCCACCAAGGTGCTCTTGCGGGATTTCACCCCCGTCACGGTTCTCTTTACCCGCTTTGTGATAGGATATGCCTTCCTCTGGTGCCTGAAACCGCGGTTTCTTCCATTCTCCGGCTGGAAAAAGGAGCTTCTGTTCGCCGGAGCGGGATTGACCGGGGTTACCCTGTACTTCCTGCTGGAAAACATCGCCCTGACCTATACCTTCGCCTCCAATGTGGGCATTATCGTAGCCGTGGTTCCTTTCTTCACAGCCCTTCTGGCCCATTTCCTGCTGAAGGGGGAAGGCTTTTCACGCCGTTTCTTCCTGGGTTTTTCCGCTGCCTTTACAGGTATCTTCCTTATCATGGCAAACGGAGCCTTCGTTCTGGAACTGAATCCGGCGGGGGATATCCTGGCACTGGGCGCGGCCTTCGTCTGGGCGGCGTATTCCATCCTGATGAAAAAAATCGGCGTCAACACATCCAACATGATCATCTGCACGCGCCGCATTTTCTTCTATGGCATCGCACTGATGATTCCCGCCCTGTGGGTCCTTCCTGCAAACATGGACTGGCGCCTGATGGCAAAACCCGTCAATGCCATCAATCTGCTGTATCTGGGTCTGTTCGCCTCCGCACTGTGCTTTCTGACCTGGAACCGCGTGGTGGAAATTCTGGGAGCCGTCAAATCCAGCGTTTACATTTACATGATACCGGTCGTAACCGTGGTGGCCTCAGCCATCATTCTGGGGGAACGCCTGACCTGGATATCCCTGGCGGGGATTCTGCTTACCCTGTGCGGCGTCACGATTTCAGAGTACAGAAAAAAAACACGGAAAAGCGGGAAGAAAAGGCTATCCTGAAAGAAAGCCGGTTTCTCCCGGGCCGGTTCCCTCTATTTTTCCCCTTGCATGGAAATGGGCGGAAACCCTTCCAGGCCATGTCAGGCTGATGATTTTCCGCAGCGGACAAATATTCATTTATTACTCCGCAGGAAAGATTGCCTCCGGATTAGATATCCGGTGACAACAAAATTTTTTGAAGAAAAACGAGTTTCACCACGGGAAAAGAGGAAAAATTTGGAAAGTGTTTAATACACAATAAAATTTTATTTTCATAAATCATTAGTAATGTGTGTATTTATCCATTCCCATTTTCCTATCCTCTGTCACCGGATATCTAATCCGCTAACATGGAGCTATGAAGAGTCTTCTTTTCATTTCAACATTTTTATTGTGTATTTCCGGAGTACAGGCGGCGTCCACTCTGTATGAAACCCAGTTTCATCAAACCAGCATTACTACTGGGAGCGATTTTCTGGAAGATGCTTCCGTCACTCTCACCACTCCTTCCACCGCCCTCTCCAACAATCTGGCAGCGGATCTTCTTGTTCCCAACCTCCAAATGAATGGAAATGAAACCGGTTGGACTGTCACTTTTTCCTTCACAGCTACGCAGGACATCGTCCTTTCTTCCCTCAGCCTGGGTTTTCAATTCGTCAATGCAAGCGGGGAGCGTCATAGCAATACGGATACTAAAGCGGGAACCGCTACCGTTACGCTGACTGCCGGAGATTCCTCCGCCACGGCTGACCTGAGCTTTGAGCGAGTCCAGGCTGATAAAGACGGCACGCCGACGGCCGATATCCAGGAAGCCAGCTTCAATACCCCGGTCACAGTTAGTGCGGGGGAAACCTTTACCCTCACCGTGAATGCCAAGGCTCCCAACACCGGAGGAACCTTCCTGGGGCTTTCCCAGTTGAATCTTCAGGGGGACACGGTACCGGAGCCGGCGACGGCCTCCCTCAGCCTTCTTGGCATGGCCGCCCTGCTTCTGCGCCGCCGGGTATAACCGGAAAAGCGTTGAAGTTCTGATTTTTTCCTCTGTCCGAACAGGGCTGTTCCCGGAAACAGCCCTGTTTTTTGTTGAGAAATCCTCTCAGCTTCCGGAAACGTTTCTTTCCGCCTCTTCTTGAATGCGGGCTTCCGTCTCTTCAATCTTTTCCGAAAGATCAGCCCATTGTGTAAAACAGGTTTCCAGCTGCCGGTCCGTCTGCTGAAAACGGGAGGTAAGCTCCATGACGGCTTCCGTATCAGCCGCCACTTCCGGACGCTCCAATTGAGAAGTAATTTCCGTCTTTTCCGTTTCCAGCCGCGCTATTTCTTCTTCCAGCAGCTCCAGTTTCTCCTGAAGCGGACGCAGCAGGCGCGTCTTCTTCTGACGGATTTCCGCCTCCATGCGCCTGCGTGCCTTGCGATCCAATCCGGCGCCCGGTTCCGCCGCTCCGGAGGGGGGTGAGGCGGCTGCGGCAACCAGGGCCTGGTCCCTCTCCACCTTTTCCAAATAATCAGAAACATTGCCCAGGTAAACGCGCGGTTTCTCTCCCGGTACAAATTCCAGCACTTTCGTCACGATGGGATCCAAAAAACTGCGGTTGTGGGAGACGATGCAGTAGGAACCCGGATATTCGGACAGAGCCTTCTGAAGCACCTGCTGGGACTGGATGTCCAGATGATTGGTCGGTTCATCCAGAATCAGGAAATTGGCCGGATGCAAAAGCATGCACACCAGCGCTACGCGGGAGCGCTCGCCTCCGGAAAGCACGCCAACGCGCTTGTGTACGTCATCCCCCCGGAACAGGAAACAGCCAAGCAGATTCCGGACCATGGGCGCAGATTCCCGCGTGGCGGCAGCTTCCACGCACTCCAGAATCGTTTTATCCGGATCCAGATCATCAGCATGCGTCTGGGAGAAAAAAGCTACCTGCGTATGGCGTCCCATGGTCACGCTGCCGGAACTGGGGGCCTCTCCGCCGGAAATAAGGCGGGAAAATGTGGATTTCCCCGCCCCGTTTACTCCTACAATGGCAATGCGGTCCCCCTTGACGATTTCAAAATCCACATTCTCAAAAACGGAAACGGAACCATAATGTTTGGAAACCTTTTCCAGCCTGACCACAGAATGGGCGCCAGCGGGAGGAGCAGGAAAGTGAAAGTTCATGACGGCATCATCCTCTTCCACCTCAATCAGTTCCACTTTTTCCAGCTGCTTGATGCGGGACTGCACCAGAGAAGCCTTGGTGGCTTTATAACGGAAACGGTCGATAAATTCCTTCGTTTTGGCAATCTCCCGGTCCTGAGCCTTTTTCTGGCGCAGCAGAATTTCCTTCCGCAGCACGCTTTCTTTCAGAAAATAGGAAAAATTGCCCGCGTATTCCTCCGCCCGGCCGTGGTAAAAAGCAATCGTACGGGAAACCAGAGCATCCAGAAGCGCCACATCATGGGAAATAAGGATGATAGCGCCCCGGTAGGAGCGCAGATATTGTTCCATCCACCGTTGGGACTGGATGTCCAAATGGTTGGTAGGTTCGTCCAGAAGCAGCACTTCAGGCTCCCGGAGCAGCAGTTTGGCTAATGCGATGCGCATTTGCCAGCCGCCGGAAAATTCTCCGCAATCCCGGTCAAAATCCCTGTCTTTGAATCCCAGGCCGCGCAGGATGGATTCCGTCCGGGGACGCAGCCGGGCGGAATTATGGGCATGCAGCACCAGTTCCAATTCCCCGATTTCATTGAGAACTTCAGAGTAGGCGGCGGAACGGGGATCCAGCCCCGCCATTTCCCGCGTCAGGACATCAATGCGCTCCTGAAGATCCATCAGGTCCGCAAAGGCGGACATGGCTTCATCAATCAGCCTGCGCCCTCGGATATGAATTCCTTCCTGGGGCAGATAACCCACCTGGGAATGCCTGGATTTGATAATGGAGCCGGAATCCGGTTCATTCAAACCGGCGATGCACTTCATCAGCGTGGATTTCCCTGCGCCGTTATGGCCCGCGAGGGCAATTCTTTCCCCATCCTCCACTGTAAAGGAAAGGTCATTGAACAGGACGCGCGCGCCATACTGCACACGCAGGTTTTGAACAGACAGAACCATGTACTGAAAAAGCAGAGAGAGGAAAACAGCGGAACGGGCGCCCCCGCGCCGCGCTCCGCCGAGTGAATGCCGGAATGAGGTTACTTACCAAGCGCCTTGTTCCACGCGGCAATGCGGTCGGCCTGTTCCGTAAACAGATCGTCCGCATTATCTTCAATCGTAATGCCGGAGATGGTATCTCCCTGCTCAATGGAATCCACCACGCTCTGACCTTCCGTCACCTTGCCGAAGACGGTGTGTTTGCCATTCAGCCAGTCGGTGGGCACATGGGTGATGAAAAATTGGGAACCGTTGGTGCCGGGGCCCGCGTTTGCCATGGAAAGCACGCCGGGGCCGTCATGCCTGAGATCCGGGCGGCACTCGTCTTCAAACCTGTAGCCGGGCCCCCCCATGCCCGTGCCGGTGGGATCGCCGCCCTGGATCATGAAATTCGGAATCACGCGGTGGAAGGTGATGCCCCTGTAGTATCCTCTGCTGGCGAGGTTCAGGAAGTTGGCTACGGTGACGGGCGCCTTGGAGGGGTAAAGGGCCAGTTCAATATCCCCTTTGGTAGTGGAGATGACGACATTGACGTCCTTGAGGCCGGCTGTGGATTCCGCGGAGGCGCTGAAGCACGCCAGGGCGCACAGGGAACACAACAGAAGGGTGAGATATTTTTTCATGGCTTTTTGTTTTCCCCCCTATGTTGCCCGAATAAAAGCAGGGTTGCAAGTAAATCGCGCGCCCTGACGGGAGAATGGCGCGGGGCGCGCCAATGCGGGAAGGTTTTTCTCTGAAGAAGGGATTTTTAAGGATGGGCGCCCGGTTGCCGGCCCAGGACTACCTTGAGCCGGAAGCCGCGCGGGAAAAACGGAAGACCGCCCACGCCATGAAGAGGCTGAGGATTCCCATGACGACGAATTGCCAGGAGGGGGGGATGACCAGCATCATGGCGTATTGGAACCCGACGGCCAGCAACCCGAGCGCGCAGTCCACCAGGTTGCCGGCGGCAATCATGTCCCCGCGTTTGTCATTGTCCGCCCGGTCCTGGAAAAAGGCATTCAGAGGCACCAGGAACAGGGCGGCGGAAATGCCCGCCGCCATCAGCAGGGCATTAAAGACCGGGGAAGCCATGGAGACTGCGGCCAGGGCCGCGCAGCTAGCCGCCATCAGCACGCCTCCCGCCACGGAAACATTCATCCGGATGTGGCGGCGGCAAATCACGGAGGCGAGAATGCCCCCCAGCACCGTTCCCCCGCTCATCCAGGCCATCAGCACGGCTCCCACGGAGCTGAAGTCATCCCCGCCACCGGAGATTTCCTTGGCCATCTGGATGGTCATCAGCATGACCGTGCCGCCGAAGAACCAGAAATAGCCGATGCCCATCTCGCTGACGCGCAGATTGCGGTTTTTCCACAGCTTGCCCAGCTGGTGGAAGTGTTCGTAAAACAGGGACCAGGAAAAGGGGCGGCCCCCCCCGGGAGCGTACCGGGGCAGGCGGAAGCTGGAGGCCGCCACCGGAACGGCCAGGAGCAGAAACACCAGGCATGGGAAAGAGGCGGCATACCATCCGTCATTGATGCCGGAGGGTTTCAGCCATGCGTCAAACCACTGGAAGAAGCCCTCCCCCAGCCAGAGGTGCCAGATGGTATCCGTGGAAGGCTCCAGCAGGTAGCGGAACCAGATGAAGACGCCGATCTGGCCGATGAGCAGGCTGAGGATGGAAGCCATTTCCACGATGCCGCTGGCGAACCCCATGCGGGAGGTCCCCACGATGTCCTTGACGATTCCCTTTTTGGCCGGGCTGAAGACGGTGGCCTGCACGGCAAAGACGCAGAACCACAGGATGGCCCCGTTCAGATTGTGGACGCGCAGGCTCCAGTACATGCCCGCCAGCACGCATATCTGGAGCAGGGCCATGAATTGGATGATGCGCGCCTTGCAGAAACGGTCCGAAAGCCAGCCGACGAATGGGGAGAACAGGATGAAGGGCAGCACGATGATGGCCCCCAGCGGATATTCCAGGTCCCCCTCTGCGCCGTACAGCCAGACGCCCAGGGGAATCAGCAGGAATTGAGCCCCTTTTTCATTAAAGGAGTTCTGCGCCTGAATCAGCACGAGCCGCCAGAAAGCTCCCCATGGAACTTTGCGGGCGTGTCCTGGCGTATGGGCGCTGGAATTCATGAAGTTACAGGCTGGGCTCATCCGCTTTTTCCAGGCCGGAGCCGCGGAACAGGCACAGCACGCCGATGACGGCGGTCAGCAGGGCGCTGGCAATCAGGGAGGCTTCTTCACTGAAACCGCACATTTCCGGGCTGGAGAACAGATATTGGAATACTACCAGGCTCAGGAAGGCGGCGGGGGCCGCCGCCGGCCAGCAGCAGCGGTTTTTGCTGCGCAGGTAAATGGAAACGGCCCAGAGCGTGGCGGCGGCCAGCAGCTGGTTGGCCCAGCCGAAGTACTGCCAGATGACGGCGTAGTCCATGCTGCTGACGGCAATGGCCGCAGCGAAGAGAGGGATGGCGATCATCAGGCGGCGGCTCAGCTGTTCCTGGCTCAGCTTGAAGCAGTCCGCAATCATCAGGCGCGTGACCCGCAGGGCGCCGTCCCCCGTGCTGATGGGGAGGATGACCACGCCGATCATGACCAGGATGGAGCCGACGCTCCCCATCCAGGATTCGGAAATCGTCTGAATGGCCAGCGCCGGAGCCTTTCCGTTGGCGGTAGCCCCTCCCAGGGCTTCCGGAGAGCCGTAGAAGGTCAGCGCGGCGGCGGCCCATATGAAAGCGATGATGCCTTCCGTAATCATCGCCCCGCCAAAGACGGGCAGCCCTTCCCGCTCCGTTTTCAGACACCGCGCCATCAGCGGGGACTGTGTGGCATGGAAGCCGCTCACGGCTCCGCAGGCGATGGTGATGAACATCACGGGGAAAAGCGGGAAATCCGCCGGATGGCGGTTATGGAAAAAGTCCAGATCCGGAAGCACTTCCATGCGGGGCAGGTGCATCCAGGCCGGCATGGAATCCGCAAAGGGAGCCAGGAGCATCACGCCCAGAATGCCCATGACCATGATGATCAGGGCGACGGAAAAAAGAGGATAGACCTTTCCCATGATAGCCTGGATGGGAAGAATGGTCGCCAGAAAATAATAGCCGAAGATAATCCAAACCCATGCCGAAACGCTCCAGCCCGTCATGGGGGACAGGATGGCGGCGGGCCCCACGGCGAAGACGACGCCCACCAGCACGCTGAATACGATGCAGACGGCGCGGCTGATCCACTGGGCCTGGCTGCCCAGGTAGCGCCCTAGGATTTCCGGCAGGTTTTCCCCCTTGTGCCGCAGGGAAATCATGCCGGAGAAGTAGTCGTGCGCCATTCCGCCCAGAATGCAGCCGAAAACGATCCACAAAAGCGCGGCCGGCCCGTACAGCACGCCCATGACGGCGCCGAAAATGGGCCCCAGCCCTGCAATGTTCAGCAACTGGATGAGAAAAACGCGCCAGCGCGGCATAACCACATAATCCACGCCGTCCGTACAGGCCACGGCGGGAGTTTGCCGGGAGGCGTCCGGACGGAAAATCCTTTCCAGCACCCGCCCGTAAGTGAAATAACCGGCCGCCAGGACCAATATCCCCAGAATGAAATAGCAGTAACCGTTCATGTTGGAAAAAGGGCCAGCCATCTCATGGACAGGCTGTCCGTTCATGGAACTTAACTTTTCTCCCGCCTTCTGGCAAGCTGTTAGTGAAAGGAGGGGAATAGGGAACGGATTACAAATCCGAAAAGTAAATCCACGCCTCTTTATTATGCATAAATAATTGGTGTTGTAAATTTTATGATAGTTTCAAATCTCCCGCAGGGAAGCTTCTGATTATAGGACGCCTCTGTTCCTATATTTGTATAAACATCTCGTTTCTATCGTTTAGTGTTGACTTCGGATTTGTAATCCGCTAAACGGAAAAGGTTGACACCATTCAACCTTCCCCAGTTATGAAGAAAACATTGATAATCATTGCGTCCCTGGCTCTTGGCGCGGCAGCCTCCCAGGCCGCGGTGCTGTGCACCACTACGTTTAACCGGACCGGGACTTCCCTGGATTCCGTCACTGTGAGTACGGTCTCCGATGCGGGACTCTCCACTTCCACCTCGATTAGCTCCGATAATTTCAGCAAAAATACTTCGGGCAATGACCTGCTGGCTAACGGCACTATTCCGGCCTCCGTATTTTCTCCTAATGCCAATGTGGGTAATAATCAGAATAATACATGGAGCGTTTCTTTCACGTTTACCAACGACGGTTCCCAGGATATGCTGATTTCTTCCATTGATCTTTCCATGATAGGGTTCACTGGAGCGGGCGCCGCGCAGAATGCCGGAGGCGGTGTGGCCAATAACAATTATGTTGGGGGAGCCGACGGCAATCTGAACAAACCTGTCAATATCACCCTTGGCATGAGCGGGCAGGGCGATCAGACGCTGGCCTATAATGGCGCCACCAGTACAAATACATCTACGGGATCCTGGGATGGCGTTCGTACGGGAAGCTATGAATATGGCGATGTGTTGTTGAAAGCCGGGGAATCCATGACGTTAACTGTTACGGCTTCCAAAAACGAGGCCTACGGCAACGGCTGTTTTATCGGTCTTACGGGAATTCAGATTAATGGGGAAGTGGTTCCCGAACCCGCCACGGCCTCCCTGGGGCTTTTGGGGCTGGCCGCATTGATGATGCGCCGCCGCAGGCTCTAAGCATCTTTTTTCAACCGGGCCCGTTCCAAGACCGGATTTTTGGAACGGGCCCGGTGCATGGCATTCTGTAACAGAATAATGCATGGAAAGCGAATTAAGAATCCGGTGTCAACGTAAAATTTTAAAAAGAAACCACTTTATCCCTCCTGCCTTCTCTGAAAAGAGAAGGCAGGAATTGCCTCTTTTTAAATTTTAACGATTTATACAATTTATTATCAAAGGATTATATTCTTATCCAGCGTAAAAAACATTTTCAGGATTCTTAATCCGGTAGAGAAAAACCGAGTTTCTGTTCCAGAAATTCAGATAATCTAAAGTTGCCAGAATCATGAAGAAAACATTCCCTGTCATTGTCTCCATCCTTGCTCTTGCTGGTTCCGCCCATTCGGCTATTGTGTTTGATTATCAGGCAAATCCTCAAGCAACAACGAGCTTTTACCAGCCTGAAACCACCGGAGCTTCCCTGACCAGTCAGACATTCACTGGGGTTTCAAACCAGAAGACGGGTTCCAACTACGTTGACTCCTTTTTGAGTCCCAATATAAATGTCGGCAACGGGAATGCGTGGAGCGTCTCTTTGTCCTTTACCGTAACGGAAGCCGTCACCGTTGATTCCATAGCTCTGAATCTTTTTACATTCAGTGGTGCCAATGCGGTTCAGAATAGTGACCGGAGAGGCGCTTATACCTTTGATTTGAAGCTGGGTGACAATGTTTTGGCTAGTTGCAGCAATTCTAACCTGACTTATCTGGGTACGGGTGATGTTAATGCCGGCAGTTCCCAACAGGCCAGCGTGGGAACGCTGGGGCAACTCGGAGGGTCTTCCGGCATCCATGAGGAAGGAACGCTGAACCAGGCAGTAACCCTGTCTGCCGGCAATACTTATACCCTTGAGCTTTCCCTGAACAGGGGACAGGAAACGCAGGGTTACTTTGTCGGATTGGGCGCCATTGAACTGAATACGATCCCTGAACCGGCGACCGCCTCTCTCAGTATTCTGGGCATGGCTGCACTAATGATGCGCCGCCGCAGACGTTGAAGCCCATGTCCCTGATACACTTGTTCAAGCCGTCCGTTTTTTCTTTGAAACTGGCGGCTTGTTCATTTTCAGCCAACAAAATTCGGCATTTTTTAACATTTAACATCAATAACCGGTATGATTCCCCAGGCAGTCCGTTCTTCGGCGTGATGTCCTCCGGGTCATCGTTTCGCCAGCCAGCCATGTTTCCACACCGTTTTTTTACCGTTCTCCTCTTTTTTCTTCTGTTCCTTGCTCCAGCTAGGTCGGCTGATGTTGAATATGTCTGGAGGGGCGCCGATTACCAGTGGGGTTCCCTGTCCAACTGGAGTGTCGGAAGCGTTGCCGCCTCTTCCGCGCCCG
>OGRF01001125.1_pt1 | contig 19525 bp, 34 predicted proteins | sample 1553381 | NCBI WGS metagenome assembly OGRF01 (sample SAMEA2580060, study PRJEB22360) | human gut metagenome | biome: human gut; feature: human-associated habitat; material: faeces | place: Denmark | collected 2008/2010
GGGAGGAAAATTTATGAGATTTGAAAAAGTTGAGATAAAAAATTTTAGAAATTTTGAGAATGTCAAAATTGACTTAGCAAATAAAAATGTCTTTTTCGGGCTTAATGATGTTGGAAAAACCAATTTTCTATATGCACTTAGATATGTATTTGACAAAAATATTCGCAAGCAAAATATTTTAGATTCAGATTTTTACAATAAACAAATTAATAAACCAATTGAAATTATTGTTACTATAGATATTAGTGATACTGCTGATAACGATTGCGAAAAACTTCGTGCGATGTTGAAAGGTGCATTATTAAGCGATCACCAAAAGGTATATATAAAACTTTTGGCCAAGTATAATAAAACAGAAATGATAGCTTTTCCAATATTATTCTGGGGTGGTGATATGAATCAACTTTATGAAATGAAGCAAAGAGGATACCTTTATGAAATAGATTATGTGTTTAATGTCATATATATTGATTCTTATGTTGATTTGTATTCCTTGTTTAAGAAAAATGTCAGTCAACTTATTAAGAATGAAAAAGATGAGGACAAAGATATATTGGCGGAAATTCAAAAATCAGTCGATGAATTGAATAATCATATTGCTTCTCTATCAGGAATTAAAGAGTTTGAGGATAGGATAACGCCTGAGTATCAAAAATTTCGTGATGAGGGAATATCTGTTTCTATAAAATCTGAAATTGCAGTAAAAGGCTTATACTCAAATATCATACCATACATTAAACAAGATAATGATAATAATCTGTACCCGACAGCTGGTGAGGGGCGAAAAAAACTGTTATCATATTCGATATATGACATAATTTCCGATGAAACTGCGGAAAAGAAAATTAACCTCTTCTTGATTGAAGAACCTGAGAATCATTTGCACAAATCTATGCAAATTGCTTTATCACAAATTCTTTTTACAGACGATAAGTACACATATTTGTTCGTTACAACGCATTCACCATTTATACTTTATGAAATGGACGATGTTAATTTGGTGCGTATATATAGTGATAGAAAAGTCAATGGAATTAGTGCCTTTTACAAGGTCCCAGAGGATTATGAAAAGACAAGAAAAATGCTAAATTATTGTCTATCTGAAGCAATTTTTGCGAATAAGGTTCTTTTAGTAGAAGGACCATCTGAATATATACTATTCAATAAGATCTTGTCGGTAATGCATCCGCTTTATGAAGCAGATGGAATTTATATCTTGCCGGTAAATGGTGTTAGATTTAAAATATATTCTTCTATTTTGTGTAAACTTAAAATATTTAATGCTATTAAAACAGACAATGATTTAAGGATTGTAAAGGGAAAAGGTACATACAGTGTATTAGGTTTCTCACGTTGCAATAAGTATATTGGAGAGACATTGTTACCTACAACGCAGCTGTCGGAAAACTCCGTTTCTGCAAAAAAAGCTCTTTACTATGAGAATAAAAAGATGTTAGATGAAATAAGAAGTAAATATCGTATTTTTTTGTCAAAAGTAGATTTGGAAAATGATTTGGATGAGGTTTTGCATGATAGATTGATAGATTTATTAGGAGAAACTTCACCTGTTGATTATTTGCAGGATGCCAAGCACTACCATATGGTGGAGTTGGTTGAAAAACTTACTGATGAAGATTGTGAAACTATATATAATCATTATAACTTTGCATGTTTAAAGGAGGTCACCGAATGAATCTATCTCCAGTTCAAGAAGAAATCGTAAATACTTCAGGCAATTTAATTGTTAGGGCCAGTGCGGGTACTGGCAAGACTCATACAATGGTTAGTAAGATTGCAAAAGAAATAAATGAAAACAGAACCCACAAGGTGATTGCAGCCATCACATTTACAATTAAAGCAGCGCAAGAAATCAGAGATAGATTGTCGGTGGACGTTAGCAGACATTTCATTGGTACAAATAATAGTTTTGTGATTGAAGAAATTATTAAACCTTTTATGAAGGATGTATACGGTTCGGATTATGATTTGGATATGAGTACGGATTATTCAAAAGAAGCTAAGGTTGATACTTTTCCAGAAGCTATTGAGAAAATCAAAACAGAAGGAATACTTTGCTCATATACTGACAATAAGAAGAATTTTATCTTTGAGTTAGCACAAGAAATAGTGGAGAAATCTACTGCTTGCAGATTATTCTTACAAGCAAAATACTTTAAAATATATATTGATGAATATCAAGATTGTGATAAATCGATGCACAAGTTGTTTATGTATCTATGTGACACCCTGAAAATTGAAACATTTGTAGTTGGTGACGAAAAACAATCGATTTATATTTGGCGTGGAGCACATCCAGACGCATTTGTGAGCATCTGGGGGAAAAGTAACTTCACAAGAAAATTTATGGGGGATAATTTCCGCTCATGTAAGCAGATACAAAATTATTCGAATTTGCTTTATGATGAAACTCGCAACCTATATTCACCAACACCAGAACTGAATAATATAATGTGGTTATCTACTACATCAACAGCATGGGCATCGGAAGTTTTGAAATATATAGACCCTAACAAAAAGTCTGCTCTTTTACGATTTAGTAATGATAATGCAAGACTAGGTGCAGATGAGTTATCAACAAACGGCGTAAACTATACATATATCCCACAAATACCTATTGCAGAAATTACAACAGATACAGCATGGCTATATTCTGCGATAGCTAAGTATTTAATAATTGAAAAATACTCTGCTTATGACTTGATTTCTGAAATTCCTGTTGAAGGAAATGAGACACGTAAATTGGTTTCTACAATCAAGAAAATACTTAGAAAGATTGAACAATCGATAGGTGATGAAAATGATTTTTATTCGGCTGCAAATGATTTGGCAACATATTTAGGATATGCGACAAAAAATGAACATTTGAAGAAACTATTTGAAACTGTGACAGATAAAAAATATCATGTTGCTTTTGAACCAGATAAATATCAGCATATTGCTATTACATTTCATTCCTCAAAAGGATTGGAATTTGAACAAGTAATTGTTTTTGCGGAAGATTATAACTTATCGGATATATCAGGTTTATGTAATCATTATGTCGCTGCCACACGTGCAAAAAGCAAATTAATTATTGTGAGATTAAGCAATTATAATGCTGATTTGTTCCAGACTAGTTTAGCAAAAATATTTGCTAAAAGAAATATAAATATAAATGATATACTTATTCAAAATTAGATATGTTCTACTGATGCAAAATATATTTAATTTCTGAAATGCATCTCATAATGCTTCAATTGTTTTTGACCCCAAAACTGACCCCAATATAGTGTACACAATGCGTAAGCTGACAAACATCAAAATAAAAAAATAACGCAATATCGCCATTATCGTACGATTTGCGTATATCTGAAATGTATCAAAAATATGAAATAAATCCCTCATAACCCGAAGGTCGTCAGTTCAAATCTGGCTCCCGCAACCCGAAATATGTACGCCTACTTCCAAATCACAATCACCGTTTGGATGGGCATATATTTTCACCATAGATTTGCAAATCTGCTTTGTATCTGTGTCTAACTGCTTAACTGCATTCTGAAAAAGTTGTTCCAGCTTCTCCACACTGACCGGCTTTTTCTCTTCTCCACGCCGAATAATATCTTCTAATTCCGATTTCCGCACACGCAGCCGAAACATTTCTTCTTGTAATTCTGGGTAGTCAATCCCCTTTAAAATCGCCTTTGTACCATTGTTCAGCTGAAAAATAATGTCTGCCAGTTCTTTTCGTTCTGCTTTAAGGTCAACAGATGCACCATTAATTTCATCTGCAACCTGCTGTGCCATTTGAGAAAAATCCAAATCAGATAGATATTGTTTCAAGTTCTGTACCACAAATACTTCCAATTCTTCTGCGTTCAGATTTTTCGCATAGCAGGTATGATTCCGGTACTTGTTCCCACAGCAATAATATCTGGTAGAATATCCCTTCTTATTTGTAGACGTATGCCCAACATAATTTGCACCGCATTCTGTGCACTCAATCAATCCAGACAGTAAATAGCTGCGTTTTGCTTTGTTACAAGCACGCTGTTTTTTATCATTCATTCGTATTTGCACCGCTTCCCATGTATCTTTATCAATAATCGCCGGTATACTGTCTTCAATCCGGACAGCGTTTTCATTCGGGATGTTTCCAGCATACTTCCCCATGATTTTATGATGATACTTGCACCAGCTATAAACACCAATATATCGTTCATTTCGCAGCAGATAGTGTAAACTATTCTTTCCGATAACCCTTCCACGTTTGCCACGTACTTCCCCAATCTCTGCTAAAATTTCGCCATAGCTCTTCCCTGCTGCATACATCCGATAAATTTTCTGAACAATCTCCGCTTCTGCTGGATTGATGACATATCTTCCATTCACAACATTATAGCCGAAATTTGGCGTACCGCCTAAGAATTGCCCGGTCTTCGCTTTAGTGGCAATGCTATCCATAGATTTTTGGCGACTGGTCAACACATGATGCTGCCCCAACCCAACCGTGATTAATTCTGTTAAGTAATCAGAGGGGTTCAAAATATCCCCAATGCGGTCTTCCACGGATATTACTTGAATCCCTAAAATCGCCATTTGTTTCCGGAAGCCGAACCAGTCCGACACATCACGGCTTCCCCGGCTGATGTCGTAAATCACAACGGCATCAAACTTTCGCTGTGCAGCATCTTTGCAGAGTTGTTGGAATGCTGGTCGCTGGGTATTCGTGCCGCTCTTGGCTTCGTCCGTGTACCGGGCTATTACTGTGATACTGTGGTCATTGCAGTACTCCTCAATTTTCCGCATCTGGTAAGCAATACTGCTCTCTGTCTGATGCTCTGTGCTGTATCTTGCATATGCTGCTGCTTGCATTTTGCACTTCCTCCTTGCATTTTTTGAGAGAATGTGCTATAATAGTACCGTTCTGGTTTGGACTATTATAGCAATAGTTCCCTCTTGCCGCTTCACGGTTGCCGCCGTGGGGCGGCTTTTTTTTTCATTTTCGTGACCTCACGAGAATGATTGCTTTTTCACTGATTGTTGATAAACTGTTGAAACTGTTCAAATACCTGCCGTTCCAGCGGATGCGTCAGAAATTTATTTCTTGCAAGCAAGATTTGCATCCTTCTGGAGCGAATTTCTGCCGCCTGCATGGACACATTGCAAAGTGCGGCAATTTCTTTCGCTGTGGTAGCATGCAACGCCCACAGCACACAAGCCGGCATCAGGCAACCCACTGCAAAACGGTCAGCTTCTTGCTCCTCTTCGGTGCGACCGCTGTCCCGAAAACGTGGGTCACTGCCAACATGACCTAATAGATAGTGTCCCAGTTCGTGCATGACAGTAAACCGCTGCCGTTGCACAGATTGGCTCTTGTTCAGCAAGATGATACCGTTATTGGTCACTTTCCCAGCCTGTTTAATGTCATCATAAACGCATTGAAGCTGGTATTGTGCAGCAATCTGCACGGGTTTCAGCGGCAGTTCCGCCACGTGGCAATCAATCAAGCATTGCCAGCTTGCATTCCTGACATGTTGATATTTTCCATAATTCAGCATAATTCACCCTTGTGTTATTGTAACACGAGGGCGTTTTTTTATGCATTACAAATCATCCGGCACACGTGGCAGGTTCGCAATTCGTTCTCGCTCTGCCTGCGTCATCTCTTCGGTATGCGGCGGTTCTCCGCCACGGGCTGCGACTTTTACCGTATAAACCATAGATTCTTTTAGATTGATTGGCTGATCTGATTGATGGCTTTCCACAATTTTTCGAACAAATCGGTCAATCACCTGCTTGTCGTTTTCTTCTAAGCCGATATACGTTTCCAGGACCTTTCGGGCGGTATCACTCAGCTTGTACTGCTTAACCAGCTGGTCAATTACAGATAACGCATTTGCATCATACATTTCGCCCGTTCCATGTTCCAACCATTCCCGGTTGATGCCGTATTCTTTGCAAATGATACCTATAATCAGTGGTTTTTCTGCAGCATTCGTTTCATTTCTGTCCCAGTTTCTCACAACATGACCAGATACTCCGATTTTTGCACCAAATGCGTCACGAGACAAATGCAAACTCTTTCGCAACTCTAATATTCTTGCGTTTACACTCATTTCGTCCATACTATCACCTCCTATCTGCTATTTATTATATCACACAAAAAAGTGGCTGTCAACCAAAAATAAAAAATATTTTTTTGGAAAAAGGGGTTGACAAACAGAAAAAAGTGTGTTATAATTGGCTCACAGCCAAAACAAAGGAAACGAAAATTGGTTGTAAACCAAATCAGCCAAGACCAGCAGAAAACTTAAACGGGAAGTAAACCGCAGGAGAAAACTGAAAGCCGGACTGAAATTAAATCAGAAAGGTGGTGAGATGATGAAAATCGAAATCACAACTTGCAACGCAATCACCTGCGAAGAACTGAAAGACTTCATGATGTTCTTAAGCTTTGCTGAAAAAAGATACCCCAGCTTAGAGGTTTCCCTGAAAGCTGAGGTACTTGAGAAAAGTGTTAAGCCTAAGAAAATTGTTAAGGCTAAAGAAGTTTAAAATGGAATAGGCGTGCATTGCACTTCGACGTAGAAGATTTCATTACTTGAAAAAGTCACATTCAAGCCATTGCCTATAATGTGGTACAAATTATACCCCGTTCCAAACATGTGTGTGGCTAAAGCAGCACCTTCTACTCTTTTCAAGCCACTTTCGGGAGTTCCATATTCCACAAATGAAACATTTTCAAATGTAACTTCTCCAATGTCAGTTCCCTTGAACATAATGCTTATCGTTTCCATTCTATTCACCTCCCTTCCATACTACTATACCACGCTTTGCATATTTTGTCAACTTAACATATAAAAAAACATCGAAAGGTGGTGATGGCATGAAGAGAGATGGAACAGCCTATTATCCGGTGCTGGAATCTGAAATCATACTGCGGAAGATTTCAAAAAAGGATATCTACCAGCTTTTAGATGTGCAGGCAAACACATTTACACTGAAGCTGAATGGAAACCTGCGTTTTTCACTGGATGAAGCAATCCGTATTCAGGAAACATTCTTTTCGGATGTTTCTGTAAACCAGCTATTTCAACATGAATGAATGCTTAACACTTGTTTTTAACACTCGCCTGAGCATTAAACGAGCGTTAAGCGAGCGTAAAGAGAGCGTAAAGAGAGGGAACGAAAATGGAAAAATACAAGTTGACAATAAGAAATAATACCTATGTAAGCCTTTATTATGGAGAACAATTTATTCATTGCTATGATAATTGCACGGAATATGGCGAGGAAATCATGGCAGAAATTGAAAAAAGAACAGGAATGAATTTCTATGATATTCCTGTCGAAATGCCACGTGATTTTACCGGATTCCGTTTTTTAGGCTTGAGAGGTTGGCACTCGTTTTATTCCGATGAAGTAAAAGCCTTGAAAAGATAACATCCTGATGCCCTATCGGCAATATGGAGAGAAAGGAAACGAAAAATGACAAAAGCAGAAATCAAACAGCTTGCAAAAGATGCAGGCGTGTACATGTGGCAAATCGCTGAAAAGCTGGGAATTAATGATGGCAATTTCAGCCGTAAGCTACGCCGCCCACTGTCAGAAACGGACACTGCAAAAGTGCTTGCAGCCATTGAGCAGCTGAAAGCAGAACAGGCAAACATAAGATAAGCACTTGCTTAAATAACGATGTGGCAGCATCGTAGCCATTGGCAAACACCTCATTCTTTGCCTAATGCTAACAACGCCCGTCGGGAGCGTATCCCGACCCACTGCCCGTAAGGGTAAATTGCAACGGCGAAAGCCAGAAAGGAAGTATCATTATGGACGAACTCATTAAAGTCAACTACGAGAACGTAGACCGCCCGACCGTATCGGGTCGGGAACTGTGGGAGGCTCTGGAAGTGAAAACCGATTACCCACATTGGTTTGAGCGGATGACAGAGTACGGATTTTCAGAAGAAAAAGACTATCAGACATTTTTGTCCGATAGGGTTGATGGCAAAGCAGGTAAGCCACGCACTGACCACCAAATCACCATCCCCATGGCGAAAGAGTTGTGTATGCTCCAGCGAACCGAAAAGGGAAAGTTCTGGCGGCAGTATTTCATCAACGTCGAAGAGAAGTGGAACAGCCCCGAAGCCATCATGGCAAGAGCGTTGCAGCTGTCGAACGTAAAGATGAAGCAGCTGGAAACGACCGTCAACGACCTGCAAAAGCAGATGGAGCAGGACAAGCCAAAGGTCTTATTTGCCGACAGCGTGACCGCATCGAGCAGCAGCATCCTGATTGGTGAGCTTGCAAAGCTGATTAAGCAAAACGGCGTGGACATCGGGCAACGGCGGTTGTTTGAGTGGATGCGGGTAAATGGCTATCTGATTAAGCGGAAAGGTTCTGAATACAATCTACCGACGCAACGAAGCATGGAACAGGGCTTAATGGAAATCAAAGAAACCAGCGTGGTACATACTGGGTACACAACCATCAGTAAGACACCGAAAGTTACCGGAAAAGGACAGGTTTACTTCATCAATCTGTTTCTGGGACAGGCTTGAAAGGGGGTGACTTTATGAAAGAACTGGAACTGATTGCTTATTGCTTGTCTTTGATGAGCGAAGAAGACTACAATCTGATGCTGGCGTTTATGGCTGGTGCAACATTCAAGCGGCTGGAAACAGCGAACAAGTAAGGAGGAAATGGCATGGAAAAGCCGATGAAAGCAAGCGTTGTGCCTGCAAAGGAGCAGGCAGACCGTTCGGTCTATGAAGCACTGGCGATGATGATTGTGGAGTTCTACAAACGGAATCCGGAGTTCGTAGAACATCCAGAATGGATGGCAGAGCATGAGCCGGAAAGTTGAGTATCGGAACGGGTTCAAATACATGTACTGCGAGCAGTGTGACTTGGATTTTAACGTTCCGATTCAGAAAACAGGTTTTTTCATCTGTCCATGGTGCGAGATGAAGAACCGAAAGAAGGAAAAGGAGTGTGAAGCTAATGGCGAAACCTGTCGTTCGGAGCGTCCGTGTGAATCCGGAAATGCAGTTCACAACGGATGACTTGCTACGGATGCTCTTCGGCGTGAATGCTTGCGGATTTGCAGACAAGGTTCGGAATGATACTTCTGGGGAGTATGATTTTCTCCTGGAAGATGATAGAGAGGAGCGAAAAGATGGGAAAAATCGTTATCAAGACAAACCCGAAGGGCGATACAGTCGGCATTGAGGTGAGAGGTTTTGAAGAAATTGATGCTGCTATAATGACCATTTGTGCATTTGTCAAAATCATAAGCGGGCTCAATCGAGAGAGTAAAAAGAGTGCCTTTTATGCAGCTGGCATCATTCTTAAAAGCATTGCAGACAAGGTGGACTCTGAACCAGAGGAGGAACGGGAAAATGGGAACAACAGCGATTGAACCCGGTAAAGGCAGCTGGCGTGTTGAGGAACTGGAGAACATGGATTCTTTACAAGCTGCCAAAATATCGCTTGCAATGTTTGCAGGCACAACAATGGCTCTTGCTAAGCAAGGAAGACGTGTAGAATGTGCGATTGCGATGGATGCAGCACGCCAGATTCTGGACAAATTAAACAAGGATGTGAGCGAATGACCCCAGAAGAACAGCGGCAGAAGAAGAATCAGGAATCGCTGGAAAGCTACAACTGGTATAAAGCCCACCATGTTTGTGTGCGATGCCGTAACGCTTCCGCAACGGACGGGTTTGTCACTTGCCCGAAATGCCGGGAAGCAATCAACGCAGGGCATCGCTTCTGGTACGCTGCATTAACGTCCGAGCAGAAGAAGAAAGGACAGGCGAAAACAAAAGCCATTCGGGCTAAGTGGCGAGCAGACGGGCTTTGCACCCGATGTGGCAGAGAGCGAGAAGACAAGCAGTTTTTAACATGCAGGCGATGCAGGAAAGGAAAGCACAAATGACTAAATTTAAGGTTGGAAAAACCTACAGCATTAAAAACGAAATCGGAAAAAGCTGGTTTAAGTCTTATGAGATTGTGGCAAGAACCGCTTGTACGCTTACCCTAAAAGACGAGAGTGGCAAAATCATCAGATGCAGAATCAGCAAAAAGTTTTCCGCTTTTAACAAGGCAGAAACAGCTTTTCCGGAAGGTATTCGTTCTGGAAACTATCCAATCAGAGCAGACATGCCGTATCAAACGTTTAGCTTTAAGCCAGTGGCGGAAGCGATAAGCGAGATACTTTTTAAAAGGATGGGGTGATGGTTACATGCAAACGATGATTTTAGGCGGCATTGCTGCCGCTATCTGCTGGGTTGCCTGGCGGCGACACAATCACCTATTGGACAAGCAAGCAGCGGATTCCGGCAGAGCATTGAAACCCGTTCCAGCTGGATTTGACTACCAAGCAGCACGAGAGGAAGCAGACCGCATGGAAAGCAATCTCCGGCAGTACGAGCAGTGCAATCAGTTGATAAATGATAGTGTTGTGGCGATTCAGACGGGCGAGAGTATGCCGATTGAGATTACTCATTTTGACAACAGAGGGCGGCGAGTACATACCACACTGACTGACATTCCGCCGGAGGTCGTCAACGACTTTGCACATCGGCTGCTGGAGGTTTGCACAGAGCGATGCAGCACTTCCCCACCTACCGATGAATGACGGAAAAACCCGTCTTTTTGGGTAGAAAAGCAGGAGAAAAACAGGAAGAAAAACGCAGTAGGGGAGCGGATGCAAATGCAAGTTATCAAGTATTGCCTGCGATGCAACGAACCAATCAGCGACATCTACCACAACAGCTATCACAGCCACATTGCGTTGAAATACTGTGAAGCATGCAGAAAAGTGGTAAAAAAAGAACAGGATGCACAAGCAAAAGAGCGTTATCGAAAACGCAAAATGAATCAGAAATTGTCTGAGAGATGGTCGGAAGAAGAAACGTACAACGTTATAAAAGTAACAGTTGGCGAACTTGGAAACGCCATGAAGAAGCAACTGAAACTGACAGAAGAGAAATGCGAGGCTCTGGAAAAAGAGTTGCTGCAAGAACGGGCAAAAAAAGACCCTCGCACCGGCGGCAACCAGTGACGAGGGACGATAAAAAACAAGAACATCCCAATCTTAACACAGGGAGAAAGGAAAGTCAAGATGCAAAGAGGAGAAATTTTTTTAAGACAGAACGCAATGAAAGTTGCAATCATGTGTGTGGAAGCGATGCATGCAGATAATACCACGCTCGACCCGATGCAAGAGGCTGACCATTTCGATGTCATGAAGCCGCTGTATCGGATTCTCGGCGAACTGGATGCAACCGCACAGGCGTTTGTAGATGCAGACTTGCAAACGCTGGCAAAACAGGTCGAGGATGAATCAGACCTGAATCTCAGCCAGCTGGACTTCTTGGAAAGCGATGTGGTGACGGATGATAAAGATTGAAAATGATTGCAGCTGCTGCGAACGGTGCGGAAATTGCGGTGCAAAGCGTGTGCCGCATGTTTACTGTGATGGATGCGGTGCGGAAGTGTCCGGCGACAGCAAACTGATTCGGATTGTCGGTAACGATGATGCTTGGCTTTGCGAGGATTGCCTTGCAGAATGGGTGGAAAGCGTCACAGTCACGACCTATGCCGCCGACCTTGTAAGGGAGATGAACGCAGAAGATGTTTGAATCCGGCGTGAAAAAGTATGTTTTCGTGCGGGTCAACTATGAATTCGGCTTTCCGGTGACGTTTCACGATGTCGCACATGTCGAATGTGCATATTGTCAGATGTATGACAAATACAAGAATCGCTGCAATATCACCGGAGAGTACATCGTAGAGCCAACCCGTTATGTGGGCTTTGAATGCCCGTTGGAATTGGTAGAAGAAGGAAGTGAAGAGCATGGACGAACAGAAGATGGAACAGAAACCCGATGAACGGCGACTGCCGGAACGGTTGCTGGCAATCCAGAACGAACTAAAAGCCCCGAAAGGGCAGTACAACAGCTTCGGAAAGTATAAATACCGCAGTGCTGAGGACATCTTAGAGGCGGTCAAACCGCTTGCAGAGCAGCACAGCGTTTTAATTTACTGCTCGGATGATATTGTCATGGTCGGCAATCGCATCTATGTAAAGGCAACTGCAACGGCAGAGGATGTCACCGGCAGATGCAGTGCTATTACAGTGACCGCCTTTGCGAGAGAACCGGACGACAAGAAAGGCATGGATGCCAGTCAGATTACTGGCACGGCATCTAGCTATGCCCGAAAGTATGCGTTGAATGGTCTGCTCTGCATTGACGATGCAAAGGATGCAGATACAGACGCTTACCAGACCGCTGGAAATGCTCCCACAGCAAAGCAGCAGCAACCCCGTCAAATTTACTGTAGCAACTGCAAAAAGCCCATACAAGCCGCAAAGGGCAAGGATGGGCGATTGTATCAGCCGATTGACATTTACAAGCAATGCAGAGGGCTTTGCATTAACTGTTTTCAGGCATCTAAGGGGGCAGGAAAATGACAGACAGAAAAGCATTTGCAAAGAAAGTGAAAGTCCTCTGCGACACCCGAGAGCAATGCAATCAGCACATCATTCAGTACTTACATGCAAATGGGATTGCTACAGAAAGCCGCAAGCTGGACTTCGGAGATTATTCCTTTGAAATCAATGGAAAGTGCTTCGAGCGTTCCTGCATCGTCGAACGGAAAGGAAGCGTGGACGAACTCTTCGGGAACTTCGTCCACGACCGGGAACGTATTCAGAAAGAGTTCGATGCAGCTGCAAAGAATGCCCAGCACATGGAATTGATTTTAGAGGGCGTAACATCAGAGGAAGAACTAAAGGCGTTTGAAATCCCAGAAAAGCAGATGATTGCCCAGAATCGAAAGGTGCAACGCATCGGCGAAACCGTCTATTTCGCTCTGCGGTCGCTGCGATCAGGCAATCGGTGCGACTTACAGGTGTCATTTGTCAAAAAAGAGGACACAGCCAAAAAGCTGCTGGAAATCTTTTACTATTACTATCGGAACTACGAAAAAGCGGTTGCACCGCTGCGAAAGGAGCAAAAACAATGATAAACAAGGTAATTTTAATGGGTCGGTTGTGTGCAGACCCGGAACTCAGAAACACACAAAGTGGCATTGCTGTTTGCCGTTTTCGGATTGCCGTCAATCGGCAGTACAGCAAAAACAGCGACCAGAAAGCGGATTTTATCAACATCGTCAGCTGGCGGCAGCAAGCGGAATTTGTCAACCGATATTTCCACAGGGGGTCGATGATTATCGTAGAGGGCAAGCTGCAGAACGCAGATTACACGGACAGCAACGGGGTGAAACATTATGCTATGGATGTACAAGCGGACAATGTGACTTTTGGCGAGAGCAAGGCAGCCCAGAACGCCACGCAGAGCGATGATAACAGCCAACCGCAAAACTACCAACCCACACCGCAAACGGCTTACAGCGAGCCGCAGACGCCGCCTTACAGCAATCCGATGCAGGGCGTTGTCAATCAGTCGCAAAGCGTTGTACATACCTATGAGGCGGATGTTAAAAATGCCAACAGCCAAACACCGGTGATTGATTTGAGCGACTTTGAAGAGATTCTCGGCGATGGTGACGTACCATTCTAAGAAAAGAGGTGATAGCGGATGTTGGAAAGCGGTTATATCAAGCTGTATCGGTCACTTTTAAACTGGGAGTGGTACGATGACATCAACACAAAAACGGTCTTCCTGCATCTGCTGTTGACCGTCAGTATTGAAGAAAGCAAGTGGCACGGAATCACAGTACCACGAGGAGCAAGGGTGTCAAGTTATCAAACGCTTGCCAAAGAAACAGGACTGTCAGTGCAACAGCTACGCACATCGGTAAAACGCTTGGAATCAACAGGCACTCTAACAAGGTACAAATACCCGAAATATACCGTATTTGCGTTAAAAAACTTTGACAAGTATCAACCGTCAACAAGCAAAGAAACAAACTGCCAACAAGGTGCTAACAAGGTTCCAACAGGCTCCCAACAACAGTATAAGAAGATAGAAGAAGATAAAGAAGATAATTATCTATCTATCTTAGATGCAGAAAGCAAAAATTTTCCACCCACGCTGGAAGAAATCCGGCTATTTGCAGAGCAAGAAGGTATCCACATTGACGTGCAAAAGTTTTATGACTATTACACGGAAAGAGATTGGAAGACGAAAAACGGGAATTTTATCCGAAACTGGAAAAAGACCCTGCAATATTGGGGTGAAACAGAGGGAACACCACACAAAGGAAAGAAACAGCAACAAGAAACACCGGTATCAGAAAACGCAGAAGCTTATGCAAGCCTGATTTTGAACTTGGATGAGCCGATATAATGGAGGTTATTATGAAATATTCTGAAGATTTGCAAATGCAGATTGCATTTGAACACTATGTAGATTGTGAGAGCATCGCCAAGCTGGGCGACCGGTATGAAATTCCGTCCGATACGGTTTACAGATTCTGTAGAGAACATCGGGGCGAGTTTCGGGACGCTATCGTGCGGAACTGGAAGCGGAGCGAGAAGCGAATGAGAAGAGCAGTTGCCGACTATCGAAACGGGGAAACCGTGGACTTTATCCGATGCAAGTATCACATCGGCACGACTTCCCTATATCGGGCACTCAGTGCAAAAAGTGCCTCTTATCTTACGAACCCGCCAGTATTCACAGAAGAAGAGCTTACAAAGGCGAAAGCGGTCTCCTACTTTGGAGATTGGAAAACGGAAATTTTGTCGATGGATGCACAGAAAAAGCCCTTGTATGGCATCTATAACCCTGGGAATGGAACATGGTTGCAACGGCTCTGCCATGGTGGAATCATGCGACCATGGCTATATTCAACGATGTATGGGGCGAATGCGAAGCTGGCACAAGTGAAAAAGCTACGGGGATTACATAACATCGGAGCGGCTGAACTGAAAGTGCAGTGGTATGGATGGAAGCAGTGACGATGGGAAAAGAATTGAAAGATTGGTATGCCCAGCATGGGATTTGTGTAAGTTGTGGGCAAGAAAAAGCTGCACCCAACAGAAAGGAATGCTTTGCATGCTTAGAAAAAAGAGTTGAACGAAATATGAAATACTATCACAGTATGTCAGAAGAACAAAAGCAAGCACGGAACGAAAAGCTAAGAAAACAATATGCAGAGCGAAAAGCTGCTGGAAAATGCACACGCTGCGGAAAAAAGCCGGCAGCATCTGGAAGAGCCATGTGCGTGATGTGTGCAAAGCAGGATGCAAACAGGCATATGGAAAAGAGACGGGAAAACGGGGTTTTGCCAAGATATATGTTTGGCGATGGCTACCACTGTGTAACCTGTGGCAAGGATATTGATAACGGCAAAAAGCAGTGTGATGAGTGCTATAGCAAATCTGTACATGCAATGGAGATTGCAAGAGGAAAAATAAAAGGTGGTTTTAGAAGCCATAGGCTTGTGCTTGGTAAAACGGGAAGGAAGACAGGAACATGAGCAAAATCAATGCCACGCAAATCCTACCCATTGCCATGATACTGCTGGATGTTGGTGCAGCGGTAGTGTGTTTGTGGCATAGAGACCACAGACGAGCGGTTTATTGGTTGGCTGCGGCAGTTTTAAATTTGACCGTTACGTTTTAATCGCAGCGAAAGAAACGAAAGAATCTGAAAGAAAGAGAAAGGAAGAAAGCCTATGAAAGTCCAATCAAGATTGAAGCCATGCCCGTTCTGCGGCAATAAGAATGTAAAGCAGGTGACAGCACCTTTGAGAGGTACACAGATGTTTATCTGTAACGTGTGCGGTGCGGATGTTTGCTTTTTTGGAGCGGAATATGATGTGAAAGCAAGAATCGCATGGAATCGGAGAAGTGAAACGGAGGAATCAGAATGAACGACATCGAAAAGAAACTGGAAGCCCTGAAAGCGAAATTTTTGGAAAAGCTGGAAGAACTGCAAAAAGAAGCAGAGGCACAGAAGGAACAGGAAGAGTTGAAGCCGTGGAAGCCGGAAACTGAAGAACAATACTTTTTTGTCAAAGATAGCTTTTATGCGAGCGGCTATTGGAACGAAAATGACGAAGTGGATAATCATAATTTTGAAATTGGAAACTGTTTTCGCACAAAAGAACGTGCCGAGGAAGTCGCAAAGAAAATGCGGTTGCTGTTACGGTTGGAACAATTGCATGATATGCTCTGCCCAGACTATGTGCCGGATTTTGGAAGCGGAGAAGCAACGTATTGCCTTTATTATGATTACAGTAGCAGCCGCTGGGCTGTTGAAGGCTGGTATGATTGCAATTGCCGCGTTAATGGCCCTTATTTCGACACCGAAGAAAACGCTGAAAAAGCAGCGGAAATCCTAAACAAAGAATTGACTTCACGAAGATTCGGCTGAAAACAAAGGAGAAATGAGGATGACTTTAGAAACATTACAGCAATGCCGTAACGCTGCACATGCACTACAGAAAGCACAGAAAGCAATTAACATGCATGAATCTGGTGCCGGCTGCATTAGCGGTATGCACTACGGTGACATGCCAAGAGGGCGAGGCGAGCCAATTTCTTCCCAAGAAGCCTACGTAGAGAAGAAGGAACGTCTGGAAGAAGAACTGAATCAGAAAAAGACAATGTATCAGAATCTGAAATGTGAAGTCTTGCATGCAGTATCCAGCCTGACAAGGTTACAACGGCAATTGATTTGCGGATACTATGTGCATGGGCACTCCTGGGATACTGTCAACAGAATCTGTGGAGTAAAGCGGCAGCAGTCCATCTATCAAGTTCGAAAAGCCTTTGATAAAATTTTGGAAAGGGCTTGACATTCAACATCGTTTGTGCTATAATTGCTAACATAGATTATTGTGCCTGATGGTGTAACGCCATCGGGCATTTTTTATACCTGAAAAACGGAGGGAGGACGTTGGCAAATGAAGAAAACCTGATTCCGATGGACGAACGAACAGAGAACGAACAAAGAGAAATTGCAAGAAAAGGTGGCAAAAAGTCCGGAGAAGCACGCCGCAGAAAAAAAGACATGAAAGCCAAAATGAAGTTGCTGCTTTCCCTGCAGCCGACCGCCAGCCAAACAGAATTGTTGAAAGCACTTGGCATTCCGGAAGAGGACGCAGATAATGAAATGCTGCTGCTGGTTGCCATGTTTCAGGCTGCCACGGAAGACCGAGATACCAAAGCATTTGATAAGGTCATGGACGTACTTGGAAAGACCGTACAACGGGAAGAACTGACCTTGAAAAAGCGGCAGGCGGCGAAGCAAGACAAGCCGAGCAACGGCATGACGGAACAGCTGATTGCAGGAATGCAGGAACAGGGGGCGGAAGATGATTTACACGAAGAAGCAGCGGCAATTGATGGAACTGTGGCGAACAAAGAAGTTGCAGCGGATTAACTTGCTGGAAGGGTCTGTTTCTTCTGGGAAGACGTGGATTTCATTGGTATGCTGGGGGTTCTGGCTGGCTACCATGCCGCAAAATCAGCTGTATCTGATGTGCGGAAAGTCGTTGACCACGTTGAAACGAAACTGTTTGATTCCGCTGGAAGCCATGTTCGGGCAAAGTAATTTTTCTTTTTCAACCTCTGCCAAAGAAGCCTATCTGTTCGGCAGGCGGGTCCTGCTGGAAGGTGCAAACGATGCACGCAGCGAAGGCAAAATTCGAGGGCTGACTTTACAAGGTGCGTACTGCGATGAATTGACGCTGTTTCCAAAGGATTTCTTTGTTATGCTGCTATCCCGTTTGCGTGTACCTGGTGCAAAGCTGATTGCAACGACCAATCCCGACAGCCCCCAACACTGGTTGAAAAGAGAATACATTGACCGCATGGCTGAACTGGATATGTTGACCATGCGTTTTTTATTGGAAGACAATACAACGCTTGACCCACAGTATGTGGCTGCGGTAAAAGCAGAATATACAGGCATGTTTTATCGCCGCTTTATCTTGGGCGAATGGTGCGTTGCAGAAGGGCTGATTTACCCGATGTTTGACAAGGCGGTGCATGTCAAATCTTTGCCGCATCCGCAGGGAGAATGGTATGTTTCCGTTGATTACGGCACGCTGAACGCCTTTTCTGCTGGGCTGTGGTGCTATGATGGAACAACCGCCTATCGGGTCGCTGAGTATTATTACAGCGGCAGAGAACAAAAGCGACAGCGTACCAACACCCAATATTTGCAGAGCATTCAGCAGTTGACCGCTGGGAAGTCCATTTCGGCAGTCATTGTTGATCCGTCTGCTGCCAGCTTTATTGCAGAACTGCGGCAGGCAGGCTTTTTGGTGCGAAAAGGAAAAAATGATGTGGTCGAGGGCATCCGGCGAACGGCGGCTGCTCTGGAACAAGGAAAGCTGCTGTTTTCTCCGGATTGCAAAAACAGCTTTCGGGAGTTCGCCCTTTATCGCTGGGACGAATCCAGCAGCCAAGACCGCCCCATTAAAGAAAATGACCATGCCATGGATGACATCCGTTATTTTGTATCCACCATCCTGCGAGAGCAGCCAAAACCAACCAGAGTTGGAAAATTTTAACCGGAAAGAAGGAACATGATGTATCGGCGACCTTTTTACTACATCCAGTCCCCTGATGAACCAATGACCATCGAAAAGCTGCAATACTGGTTACAGCAACACACAGTGGACTGCAAACGGCTGCAATATCTGAAAGATTTGTACGAGGGACGGCATCCCATTCAGCTGCAGCCAAAGAAAGAACCGTGGAAGCCGGACAACCGCATTATCTGCAACTTTGCAAAATACATTGTCGATACCTTCAACGGCTATTTTATCGGGATTCCTGTCAAAACCATGCACCCAGATGCAGCCGTTGCAGAAACATTGGAAGCCATTCAGCAGTACAACGACCAAGACGACAACAACTATGAACTTGCAAAATATTGCAGCATTTACGGGAACGGGTTTGAATTGCTTTACACAGACGAAACCGCCCACATTTGCACAACCTATCTTTCCCCGCTGGAATGCTTTGTTGTCTATGATGATTCCGTTGCAAGAAAACCTTTGTACGGGGTGCGATACTACCGGACAACAGATAACGCCCTGATTGGCAGCATTTACAGCCAAACGGAAGAAATTCCGTTCTCAGATGCAGGGGACGGACTGCGGTTTGATGACCCGAAGCCGCATTACTTCGGCGGCGTTCCGCTGATTGAATATATTGAAAATGAAGAGCGGCAGGGAGCATTTGAACAGGTGGAAAGTGCTATCACGGCGTATGAAAAGGCAATCTCAGAAAAAGCCAACGATGTGGATTACTTTGCGGATGCGTATTTGCTGCTGATGGGGCTGCAGGTGGACGAAGAAAATCTGCATACCATTCGCAGCGACCGTGTGATTCATGTGCCGCCGATGGATGCGGACGATATTAACGCCATTCGGGTCGAATTCCTGCAAAAGCCTGCTGCGGATGCCACGCAGGAAAATTTGCTGAATCGGCTGGAAGACCAGATTTTTGCACAGTCCATGGTTGCAAATATTTCGGATGAAAGCTTCGGCAGCAGCTCCGGGACAGCCCTTGCGTACAAGTTGCAGCCGA
>OGRF01001133.1_pt1 | contig 19391 bp, 18 predicted proteins | sample 1553381 | NCBI WGS metagenome assembly OGRF01 (sample SAMEA2580060, study PRJEB22360) | human gut metagenome | biome: human gut; feature: human-associated habitat; material: faeces | place: Denmark | collected 2008/2010
CGAATACGGCTATTGAAGTTTCCCACATAGACGCCCGTAGCAATTTCCTGCATCCATCGCGTAAGATCCCCCCGTAAGGATTGTGGTACGTTTCTAAGTATAATGACTGTCATGGGCATGATTTTACCTCACTATAATTCACCCCATAGGGGACCAGTTTCTCCTTATCATCCCATAAGCTGAGCGGTTCTGCTTCAATTTGTTCTTCCTCCGGAATTTCGAGAAGCCTTTGCAAGTCTTTGACCATGCGCTTTAAAATTTTTCCATCGACAAAGGCGTCTCGTGTCCGCAATCGAGCCAGCTGACCGATATCTTGCCCTTCTTCGGCCTCTGCGGCTACGGCAAAAGCAATCGGCACTGTGATTTCTGCTTTATAGAGGTCGGCCACATCGTAAACAAAGGAGCGATCATGGCCTGTATGCACGAATCCAAGTCCCGGAGAAAGTCCGAGGGCGGCTACCACACTATGTACCAATCCATAAAGAGCGACATGGGCCGCAGAAAGTGCCTGATTAACGGGATCGCCGCCGGCAAAATCGTCAGGATTATACACACGTTTTTTCCAGGGTACATTATATTTTTTGGATAGCTCACGATACTTGCGTCGCACACGAGCGCCCTCATGGGAACGAAGCTGCTGCATAGTTAACTTTGATACATCTTCCGTCGGAAAACGCATCTGATACATTCTTCGTGCAACCCGCAAGCGACTTCGCTCATTTGTAACAAGCTCCGCCTGCTTCACGAGAAAGCGCGTCGACCTGGCAAGCGCCCTGCCGCTGGCATAATACCGAACTCCCTGCTCTCCTACCCATACCAGTGCCGTACCTGTATCACCCAAAAGCTCTACAGCTCGGTGACTGATATCAGTCCCAGGACCTAAGAGCAATACACCTATCATGGCCGCTGGTATGCGGACAACGCCCTTTGCCTCTGCAACAGTTACAGCACTATCGACTCGATTTATTTTAGCGTGCTCGATATAAATAAAAGTAGCCCTGTCTTCTACTCGAGGCAATTCGGAACTTTCAGATTTTCCTGCAATAATCGGTTCTGCCACATTACACCTCCAGTGGAATGACTGTCATCATGCCAAACCCGTATGCTTTTTTCTTTCCCATTCCTTCTGTAAGTAAAGTACGAAACAGGTCAGCATCCTGAATGGTCAATAGCCCCTCATAAGCAACGCGGCTAAGGCGAATATGTTCTTTTCCCTTTCGCCATAGCGCAAAATTCCGTTCTTTTATGCCATACTCGCCATCGTGCAGCAAAAAGCCATGTGGCTCTGACCGCTTCTTTAAATAATCCATTTGATGTGCTACCGTAACATGCGGCATGATACGCCCCCGCTTTCCGCTCCTATCTAAAACGGCGACAACAGGGTTCAAAACAATACGAAAACGGCACTTCATTCCCTTTTTTAATTTAGACAAAAATGGATCATAATTTTTCGTTTCAGCACTTCCGTCTACTCCATAACAGCAAAGTGAGGATAAGTCTGGCGCTTCCCGACTTACGATGAGAAGATAAATCTTTCCGCCGAGATGGTCGATACGCCAAAGTTTACGTGTGCGTTCGCCCTCTGCAAATTCCTCAGGAAAACTCCGTTCTACCCAGTCATGATAGGCACCGAGATGTGTTAGATTGCGGATTTTCTGACGGTTATCTGTATCCAGTTGAACTCTGGAAAGATACATTTCAAACACCTCCCAAGGCATCAAAAGCATCGTGCTCCCGATGATTCTCTTCTATCCCAACTTCGCAAACCGTTTCCTGCTCCATCCTTGTCAGATAATGGCGTCCTGATGCCGCTAAAGAAAGGACATGGTCCCGACGGGGCTTGGATACGCTTCTCCTAACGGAAGTTTCAGTAAAAATAGAAAGCCGCTTGTTACCGACACCCTTTCTCTGTTCTTGTCTTTTGTACCAATCTGCTGCCTGCCAAGGAAAACTGCAAAGTACCGAAAGAGGATTTCCTTCGACGACATCAAGCAGGAAATCCATTGGAAGCGGAAGGGCCCGACGCCCCATATAAGGTTGGAAGTACGGTGAACGAAGAGCTTTAACAATTTTATCCATGTCACTTGATTCCGATACGCCTAAAGCTACAATAAAAACGGCATCTTGAAGATAATACCGTGTCGTTACATAGGTCCGATAAGAAACAATACCCCCATTTTTCACTTCAGGCTTGTGAGCCGTATGATAATCTTTCAGCATACTTCCCGGCTGATCCACACGAACAGCAAAGCAGAATCGGTTCAAGTCTGCAATTCGTTCATCATCCCGCCGCCATCCCAAAGAAGCCGCAAGGAGCCCTAATACAGCACTTTTCGATGGATGAAAATCGGTATGCCGTGTTTCAAAATGTGAATCAGTCCCCCAGGATTGCAGGGGGCCTGAAAATTTTAGTAAAATAGTCTTCATTTTCTACTCCTGCTATTAAAGAAGTGCAACGAGCTGATTAGAAAAATCGTCTAAAAGTTCCGTCATTCCCTTTTCTTTGTTACCTGTAAAAACAGCTTCCCCTTCCGACGGATACCATGTATCATCGGCTAAAAGGCAGAAACTAGCCACTGGCTTATGGACGAATTTATCAGCTCTCTTCTCTTCCGAAAAAAGGCGACGAACCGATTCTTCTGTATAACCATTTTTGGCTTTCACAGCATTTTCATACGCTCCTACAAAACTAATGGGACGATCATCCCGAAGTATGACAAGGAGAGCCTGCGGAAGGGTCTGATTCGCATAGCTATTGCACTTACCAGACGGCATTGATTTAGTAAATGCTTCAATATAAAGCCGCAGTGCCCGGGCTGTCAATTCTTTGTCATCCTTCATTTGGCGGAGAAATTCATGTACAGCAACATTCGCATAGCGATAGAGAGTTGACGAATTAAATTCATTGGTCTCAATCATAGCTGCCCCGGCATTATCATCTGAAGCTAAGTCGTCTTTAGCAATAAAATAGTCATATTCTGTCTGCACTTCATGAGTCGAAATGGCGTGTGCAACCTGCGAAGACGCATCCTCATTTTTCGTCGGGTCATCTGCCAACATACGCCCAAAAAGAGCTATGTCGATTTCTGGATTTGCTTTGAGCAATTTTGAAAGTTTCGCTTTATCTTTTTCTCCAGAAATAGCAGCATCTGCCAAGGCATCTGCTTGCTGTGCCCCCAGGAAAAACAATGCAGAAAGTTTTCCATCTTTCAATTTCAGTCCAGCTGCTTTTAAAACATCTTCAGCTTTCTTTTTAGCTACTTCTTCGGTAAGCGAGGCGTCTTTTTCCAACATTTTGGCTACGACATAATCCAATACTTTCAACGTACGCACGCCGACTTGGAATCCACTCCCAAAATCACGGAAATAATCACGCATGGCCTTTTTCCAAGCTTGTGAACTAACCCTGGCACGTGTCACACCACCGAAACGTGCCGTTTTAGGACTTCCCGTATCATCACGATTGACATTTGAAGGCGGTAAAATCTGAATAGCGTGAATATCTAAAAATAAACGATTGTTTTTCATCGATTTATCCTCCTTATTCTTCTGACATTTTTATTTATCTTCTTTTTTCTTTTCAATCCGATAATAGGCTTCTGCCCAACGCAGGCAAACTCTATCCTTTTCCCCCATCTGGTACCAATAAAGATCATTGGCCAAGGCGGCAAAATCAACAGGCAACGCCCTTTTTGCTTTAGCAAGTTTTACAAGCTGTCGAAGCTGATAAAGAAAATTAGCGAACGATGTCGCTGAAAGGACCGATACAAACCTTCTATCCATAGCTTCCCGACTGTCATCTGTTCGGAGTTTCCGTAAGGCCTCTCCAATATTTTTCACAGTGTCATTGACTTCTTTACCACGTCGGCCTTGTTTCTGAATTGCATAGAGTTGAAGCGCTCCATAGATAGCTTGTTCCTCTTTTGTTTCCACCCCATTTCGAGATAAGAATTCTTCCGGCATATTCTCCAATAAAATTCTGCAAACAGCTGGTGCCTCACCGAGCGGTTTACCAAGGCTATGGCGAAGTGTCGCAAGGGCCGCTTTTCCACTTGCCAGTTCTTCTTGTGCTTTCAGTTTACCCAAAATTTTTTGGGTCACCTGATATACACTTTCTTCCTTTCCTTTCAATGAATTCCCTCCTTTTTGTTTTCCTGAATTGTTATTAAAAATTATTTTTTATTGTCTGTTTCTAGCGGAATTCTTTGATTCAACTGAAATTTAAACCATTGATAAGCGGTCACACTATTTTCTTTTCCTATATAATCTCGTGCCGATAAATGATTTATGATATGTTCCGCGGCTGCCAAAATAATATAGCGAAGTTCTCTTTTCCATGCATAAACTTTGGTATCTTTACTATCTTGCGGCTGTATATGTTGTAACCAGTTGCGAAATGGACCATCAACCGCTTCATAAAGTACGGCCCGTTGATATTCCACAAAATCTGACAATTCAATCCCCCGGATTTTTGCTACTTTTTTCAAGAATGGACGATAAACCTGTTCAATAATAGCTTTCGTATCTTCTGCTGTATCTCTTACACGGATACTCCATCCATCCTCATCCGTATCTGTAAGAACCATTTCATGTAATGAAAGCACATCTGTCACCTCATCTACAGGCATCCATGAAGTAGCATTTCCATCAGATAGCATACTGACAGCATGCAATTTTACCATACGATTGTCCAGAAAAGATGCAATCGTATGATAGTAGTCAATAATACCAGGATTCTTTGTTTCTGTATTAGTTTTATCAGTAATCAGTAACCCAAAAGAACGCCATAAGGATTGCTCAGGACGGTGTACTCGCGGTGTAAACTGATTTTTATGATTGCCCGTTTTATTAAATGACCAAAGAGTCATGGGTTCAATAAAAGCATTTTCATGTTCTATTTCCGTCAACTTAATAGCCCCAATAGAAACATCTTTTTTTGCCGTCCAATCGGTTGGAATATAGACAGCCCTGCTCCATACCGTATAAAGGGAAGCTAAATTGTTCTGCGGGGTGCCCTGCAAAATCTCATCCAGACGCACTGAGGGGCAATATTCCCAACAAGGAGTCTGCGGAGCCAAGGTATATCGTTCATCCCCCACATGGTGTAACATGGTATTCATCCAAAGAGTTTCAAAAATATCGTCACCTTCCATATAAATACCGCCTATATCATAAAGCCATCCTTTAGAGTTCGTCACTTTTTCATCAGATGGAAATTTGCCCTTATCCGATGTTCCAACATAACCTTGCATCGTGATAAGCCAACGAGTAAGCTCAGCTTCTGACATACGACTTTTATTATTTCCAACAACAGGCGTAAAAATAGCTTCTTTGTTATTGCTTTCGGAAATCAAACGGTTGATCTGCTTACCAGCAAAACTTTTTGCATTTAACGCTGTAGTCCCTTTTCCTTCAGGCAATCGTTTTTTTAAATCCTGCTTCGTCACCTGAAAAAAGGGATAAGTATCATCTAACAAATAGAAACGATCTCGCCAAGCTTCTAAATATTGACAGACGACCTCTGGAAAACGATGCTGCTTCCATATGGTCTTCCATGTTTCATCGAGCGCATCCATATAGTCATCAGCATCTATCTCATCTACAGGTTCCGATAAAATGAGCCGCGCCCCTGTCGTTTCATCCAACATCAGGAAGTCATATGGCTCACCTTCCGCATCTACCCGAGTGAATACAGTTACAAGAACGGCTAACAGTACACGTAAAACAGCAAAATTTTGTGTTTCCATCTCGCCAGCTAAGGCATAGTACTCTTGTGCCTGTGAAAAGAGTGTAAGAAGGGATACTTCCTCTACTTTCCCTGTGTCTTTGCGCAAGACGGGAATCCATGCTTCATCTAAAAGATTATATCTTCCCATGTCTACCTCCTGTCAAATTTTCTTCTTATTATTCTGAAACACCTGAAGTCCTATGTCATAATTATACATCAATATCACATCACCTAGGTAAAATCTTCCAGTTTTTCTATCATCGACTGGCTCAAAAAGAATTCCCAGGCTTCCTTTCAGCCACGGTTGCTGCTGCCAGGAATACAAATTTTCCCGATTGTACTCTTCCAACCATTCAATCGTCTTTTGTATATTGCCAAAAGCAAATCGGGCAATCGACGAAGATAATTTCAAGGTCTGCTTGGCAATTTCTTTAGCTACTTTATAATTCTCCACTTGACCAGAAATATCCTCTTTTTTACCAAAATATCCATAGCCCGTACCATATTTCATCAACATAATGACTTCGATGCTTTCCTCCGCATCGCGGACCTGGGCAAAAGCATTTTCTTCACTATCAAACGTTATTGACGTATCCAGCCAGCCAATCAGGTTATATTTATCCGGTTTTATTTTTAAATGCGGCTTTCGTAAAAGAAATTGATTCTGCGCTGTATTTGTTTTCTTCATTATGTTTATTGCATGCTTCTTTTTAGCACTTTTATAAGTTTCTTTTACCCCCTCGTCCCAATGAATTTCCGTATCATCATAAACACTTTGTACCAAGGGCGATATATCTCGTGGCAAAAAAATTTCTTGAGGTAGTAATTTTTGTGTCCGTGCCAACAGATAATCCCCGTAAATTGCTGAAGCTCCCTCTTCAAATGACAAAGTATCACTTTGTCCCATCACATAAAGAATAGGTATGGAAAGCCCTTCTGGACGGGTAATTTGATGGCGATGAAGACGGCCGACGCGTTGTAGGAGTAAATCCATAGGGCAGAGGTCCGTAATAAGGACATCGAAGTCGATATCGAGGGACTGTTCCAAAACCTGCGTACCAATGACAATGGCACGCCGTGGCCGCTTCGCATCTTTACCAATATTATCCATCAGGACTTTTTCTTTGGTAACCCGGTCTGTATCAATAAACTTCGCATGCAGCAAGCTGACATCCCTGCCAAAGACTTTCACCAGTCTTTCAAAAAGCCCCTGTGCCCTTCCTACTGTATTGACAATAATACCCGCTACGCCGCCATTAGCCAGCAAGGTTTCCAGCATTTCTTCAAGATGATTCTCTTCCAACCTCCGAACGACGACGCATTTATCTTCTTCTTTTGTGAAATCTCGTCTTTGCCGGACAGTACCGCCATCGGTATAGGTCAACAGCGGATAGGCTTCTGATTGAAAAATAGATGCATATTTTTTCTTATCTCTTGTCCGTATCCCCTTTCCCTGTCCTAAAAGATAAGCCTGAATCAGTTTTTCCCGTATACCCTTAGGAAGCGTCGCAGACAAAAGCACCACAGGGATGCCATAGGCACCCATCCACTCCACAGCTCGCGAAAGGAACACGTCCATATAGGCATCATACGCATGAACCTCATCAATGATCACGACTTTTTTTGAAAAGCCCAAATGGCGCAGTGCTAAGTGTTTTTGTTTCAAAGCAGACAAGAGAAAATGATCGACCGTCCCGACTACAGCATCGCTTAAAATCGCCGTTTTCTTACCGGCAAACCATTGCGAAGTAAGGACTCCGGACTCCCGCTCTTCATCTACATGCACGCCATCTACGAGTTCCTCCTGTAATTCATTCAATGCAGCCTTCCCATGCATGAGTTTCATGATTCCGAATTTATCGTATGCTCCTGCGAACTTATCGAACCAATCCTCGATACGCGGAAAGATACCATTAGATGTCGCCTGTGTCGGCAAACCAAAGAAAATACCATCCAGTTGTTTCTCTGCCATCAATTCTTCTGCTGCCGTCAATGCAGCCTCTGTTTTGCCACAACCCATAGGTGCTTCCAAAATAAAAATACCCGGATTCGCTGTATCAGCAATCGTATCGAAGACTTTCTGTTGAAACGGGCGCGGTGGAAAATCAAAACGTTCCCTATAGTATTCCCCTACATCAGGTATACTCATCACTTCTGTCGCCTCAACGGGATTTTTCTCTCTCCATGTCATCATGCCATGTTGCAACCGCTTTTCTATCGCTCTCGGCTCATTTTCTTCCAGCGGGATTAAGGGAAAATACGCTTCGTTACTGGCAATCCAGTCGGCCATGATGACAAGCCCCGAAAGGAGGATCTGCCCGGTTTCGCTTATCTCCGGCAATGAATCTGCCGTCGGATTCCCTTCGGTATCAATAAAGCCGGTCTTTTCCAAGCTACCCTCCAGGAGTTTCTTCTGCATTGCTAACCACAATCTTTGACAAGGGCCTTTTGTTTCATCCTGAAAGCAATACCGAGGATAACGTTTCATCTTAGTTACGATCTCTTTTTTATCTACAGGCTTACCGTGATGTGCCCCTATGACAGAAGCGGTATCTTGTTGCACACCGAAATATTGCAACAGATATTCGCCCGTCACAGTATGATGTGAACGTTTTCTTGCAGCCATGTCCAAGTTCAATGACGAAATGCCTGTGAGTCCGGCCTGTTCCAAGCGATTCAGAAGTGCTATATCCAAATCTGGTGAATTTTGATAACCCTTTTGAGTCTGAAAAACGGGGGTACATTTACCAAGGTCATGGATACCTGCCAAAAAACACGCCAGTCGCTGTGCTGTATCCGCTACTTCCTCACCGGTATCTGACAATGCATGGATAATGATTTCCTTTTGCCCCTCACTCACCCAATGGTGCCATAAGAAATCCATGACTCCCATTGTATCTTTTAAATGAAGGGTAAGAGGCAGCCAAAAAAATTGTCCATTCTGTTCTTTCTTTTTTGCCCAAAGGAAAGACATACATGTATCTGTTTGACTCATAGTGCGCTCCCTTCTGAATGCCAACTGAACCAACTCCGTTGGGAACTATTCCCATTTCCAATGCTCATTCCGTATCAACTAAATTAGAACCGCCTTCATGGCCATTTTCGTTCCGTAGTATATTAAATTTTTTTCTTAAGGTACCACAAAAGAATTCCTACATATTCTCGATACGTCCCATCCTCCTTTAAAGAATAGTAACGATAAATTTTTTGCCAATACTTTTTAGGTACGGTTTTGTTCTTAAAATGATTAGAAATTCCTTTTTTCAATGCATGGAGCTGCTTGCGCCGATTTTGAACAAGGTATTTATCGTTTAGATTTAAAATAGCATCCAATTCATCTTGTCCACCCGGCTTACTAGTCGTAATAATCCCATTACTTGTATAAGAAATGGTCAACATGTCACCTGCATTCAATGGACTAATATGTATCTCACGATCTCCTTTGCAGGTATCACAAGTATGATGCTCAACTCCCCTGCCTTCACCTCCATGACATACGGCCAATAAATTATGATAATCTAGTTCATTATCTGAATTACGAGCATGGAAATGTTCAATTTTCATGCTCTGTCCGTTGGGCTTGATAGATTGCATACAATAAGCACAGATGCCCCCTTGTTCTCGCCACAAAGATTCTCGTAAAATCTGCTTTACTTCAGTTGGCATATCATCGAAATGTGCATTTTCCTGCTGGCTATAAGTCAAAAAGGTATTAGGAATATCGCCTTTCTTTATATAAATCATCGTACCACCTCATAATATTTCTAAGTCATACGACATTTGAGCATCCAATACATCTTGATCATGATTCCCTAATTTTTCTCTCAATTCCTGCAATTTATTTTTAGCTTCATCTAATTTTCCGGCATCAATATCATCATTAAATCCTTCTATCAATTTTATGACTTCCGTTGGACGTACTTCAGTCCCCATTACTTCATAAATGATATCATTTACATTACGACCGTAACTTTTGACATTTGGTACATCTGCTCGGTCTTCTCGCAAAATGCGAATACTTTGACTATCGATATTGGCCAAGACACTCGGTGCATGGGTGGTAAGGATAAATTGTAGATGCGGGAAGGTTCTCATCAAATCACTGACAATGTTTTTCTGCCACGCCGGATGAAGATGCATATCAATTTCATCAATCAAGACTACACCTGGGGTTTGCTGTACGCAATCATTTAGCATTTGAGGATTGAGTACAGCTGTACGATAGGCAATATCCGCTACCATCGTCAAAATCGTGCGGATTCCATCACTTAATTGATGAAGGGGTAAATCCTCAACAGAACCATCTTTTCGCTTAATGGAAATTTCCAACTCTTCATATTTGACGCTATAGCGGACTTTTACCGCATCAGCTCGTTCATCCATGCCGGCATAGCAAATTGCCATGGCATGCTCTACCGCTTGCAATTCAGGTATACGGCATTCTTCCTGTAACTGCTGATAAGTCATCTTCTCAAACCAATCCAGCATCATCTGTACATTCGAAGCCGCATCTAAGCAGTCTTTATAGCCGTGAATTCTTGAAGCCCCGCCAGAACGACGTTTCATCCCCTGTACCCTTCTAGTCTGTTTCCGGGCCCACAGCCTCCCTGTACCATAATAAGCAATCAACGGAAGGACTGTATCAATTTTTCCGCCCCGTATTTTTTTTTGAAGATGGGCAGCATAATTCATCATGGCTTTGGCATTACGGTTAGTGGTCCGTCCGCCATCCCCGTTGAGTTCACGGGACCATTTTAGTAAAGAACCATCTTCCGTCATTAACTTGCCTTTTACAGATACCGGATACTGCCGTTCCCTCGTCACACTGCTGCCTTGTTCATACATAGCGTAGCGAACATCTTCGGGATGAAGCGAATTGGTAGAGATGCCATCTAACCCAGCTAAAAAACTTCCCAAGGCAATGGCAGCTGCATCTAAGACAGAACTTTTACCAGAACCATTAACACCGATTAGCACAGTACATCTTTCTTCAAATGTAACTGTAAATTTCACAAATCCCCGAAAGTTTTCTAAAATCAATTCTTTTAGCCACATAGGTTACACCACACTTTACATGAACAAATTCCATTTTGTAAATATATCATGATTATAACACACAGCATCATTAGCGAAAAGTCTACGCTGGAAACAGGAAATTCCCTTCTGCGACAAGACATAAAATTGCAAAAAAAAAGTACCTACATCAGGTAAGCACCTTATACCGAATGCCAAATAATAGAATCGACATCCTCTTCCTTAACAAAAGAATCAATATTGTTGTCATCCTCCACATGATAATCATACTTCCCATCATTTCTACGGTAAACATCTAAAACAGTGACCGCTTGCCCATTCTTTAACCTAATTACATCAAGTTCTTGTACTTTCATAAAACCACCTACATCTAATCCTTTTTCATAAATACTTGTAAATCTCGAAGCGTTTTCCCCATTATCAAGTCATCAACAAGTTATTACTCTTGCAGTGCTTAGATTCATTTCACTCTTTATCTAAAGTCAGCCGGAAAAGATGTAGCCCGATAATACGGAACTTGAGGTTAATTTTATTGAATTGATTCATTGACTTGCTCCTTTTCGAGCATGAAAAAACCGTCTAATGTGAGATGGTTTTATGTTGCTTATTCTTTTAATTCAGCTAACGCTGGATTTTCTTCGGCAAAGATACGTCTTTGTTCCGCCGTTAATTGCTGCGGATAATCCCGGAAAAAGTTAAACTCATGGATGCAATCAAAACTAAAGATAAATTCTCCAATAGAATCAACATCCTTCCACCAAACCTTATCCGATGGATTGTTTTTGTACCAAGGATACGGGTACTGATATGAACCACTTTTACTTTTCATATCCCCACTCTCCTTTCTTTTATGCACCTTCTTCGGTGTTTATATACCCTAAAGATTTCACTAAAATGATTTCACTTTTTGAAAGCGTCAACGTCTATCGCAATGAAGCTTTTAGGGGTAAGCATACCACTAAAAAGTTTTTCTGTATCTTTACAGCAAAACCTTTTTTCAAGATTGTAATCACGGTTTTGCCCCTGGGTCCATTTACAAATGGCTTCCAGTTGCTATAAAGAACTCGTTGTCAAGTTCTAATTGTTTGAGATACTGGGCCGCCTCTCCGGTCTCATTGATAAGTTTTATTTTTTTAGAGGAAACGCCATCAAGAGCCGCAATGTTTTTGATATTATGCATCCTTGAAAATTCGTACTGGCTATTCCCGCCCCTAAAGTCTCGTACATCAAAGCCGCACTTATTGCCAATATAGGCTAGGGCCAGTGACGAACAGGAGCCTTTTGTTTCATCTTCTCCTGCTATTTTAGCAATTATTTCAGATTCCTTCAACTCATGAGCATTGAAACCTGGCTCAGTGCATCCAGAGCAAGATTGGAATCACCCCCGCTCGTGCGGGAAAGACTTGCAGATGCCGCTATACGTAATAAGTGGGTCAGGATCACCCCCGCTCGTGCGGGAAAGACAGGATGAATTTAAGGATTATTTAAAGACGACTAGGATCACCCCCGCTCGTGCGGGAAAGACATGTCAGCCTGCCGGTCACGATTGATGAGTTTGGGATCACCCCCGCTCGTGCGGGAAAGACTGGATGCGTCATCAACAGACCCGGTGGCTATGAGGATCACCCCCGCTCGTGCGGGAAAGACGCCTGGCAGCTGAATTAGATGCCAAGCACATCAGGATCACCCCCGCTCGTGCGGGAAAGACCTTGTTATTCATTTGGTAGACAGGTACTCACAGGGATCACCCCCGCTCGTGCGGGAAAGACGCTTAGAATCTACTTCCTTCCCAGGAATAGTCGGGATCACCCCCGCTCGTGCGGGAAAGACTGCTTGCCACCATCCGTCAGGTACTCTAAAGAGGGATCACCCCCGCTCGTGCGGGAAAGACAGACTTATACATATCCTAAACCTTTTTTAGCTAGGATCACCCCCGCTCGTGCGGGAAAGACTCCATGCGACAGCTTCCCCATTTTTACCAATCAGGATCACCCCCGCTCGTGCGGGAAAGACATACCCAATATTGAACAATCCTTCTCTGCGCTGGGATCACCCCCGCTCGTGCGGGAAAGACGTAATGACAAGCTTCTTGCCGCTATGGAAAAGAGGATCACCCCCGCTCGTGCGGGAAAGACCGTACAACCATGAGGTAAAGACACAACAGGCCAGGATCACCCCCGCTCGTGCGGGAAAGACGTGTCTATAATACGAGCTTCTTTTTGTATTGTGGGATCACCCCCGCTCGTGCGGGAAAGACAAGCCTTACTTTCCTTTTTAGACAAAGTAGGAGGGATCACCCCCGCTCGTGCGGGAAAGACGATTTTGACGCCCGCATAGTTACGCTGCGCCTGGGATCACCCCCGCTCGTGCGGGAAAGACGCGGGGGCCTGGGCCGTAATGAGCTGGAAGACGGGATCACCCCCGCTCGTGCGGGAAAGACCCATTTCCCTACTATGGGTTTGTTGAAAAGGGGGGATCACCCCCGCTCGTGCGGGAAAGACAACCATGCTACTACCTGAGCAGATCATGATACAGGATCACCCCCGCTCGTGCGGGAAAGACAGTAATGGATCCCTTTATTTGCGCCATTTCGCTTTTGCCGGTATTCAAAATTTATTTAATTTCTTTTCAAAGTATCAGTACTTTACAACTTTTACGCAATCTTGGTGGCTGCTAAAGTTAGCATACACAAGGACTATATCTATTCTATCATCAAATCGGTTTTGTGAAAACTATGTGTCCTATTCTATTGTTTATTCTAGCTCCGTACTACCAATAAACCTCTCCGGCCCTGCGGGCCACCTCTCCTATGAGGAGAGGCATTTACAAGACGTCGACCAGGAGCTTCAGGATCAGGTTGGCTTCGTGGCCGGCGCAGATGGCGACTCTTGGGGCCATGAGGCCGCGGCCAGGCTTCGCGTTCCGCGTCTGGTCGCCGCAGATATAGAAATGGCTCGTGATTTTTTTGGTTTCGATGGCGTTGCTGTCGCCGTAGCCGGCCATGCCGGAAGCGGAGACGATGTATTTATCGGGACATTGTTCCAAGACGGTGTGGACGAGCATGGTCTTGGCATCGGGGTTGTCGAAGGCTTCGCAAATGACCTGGTCGTCTTTTAGGATAGTCGGTACGTTGTCTTCCGTAAGGCGGACGAAGTCCGTGCGGACATCGATGAAGGGATTGATGTCCGCAATCTGCCGGGCCAGGGCATCGGTCTTGCGCTGTCCCAGGTCGCGGACCATATAGGACTGACGGTTCAAGTTGCTAGCATCGACCGTATCGAAGTCGATGAGGTGCAGATGGCCGACGCCGGTCCGGGCCAGGTAGACGGCGGCGTTAGAGCCCAGACCGCCGAGACCGCAGATGGCGACGCGGCCGGCGCTGACTTTCTGGTGGACTTTCGGCGTATGGCGGGAACACATCATGCCTTCCAGCGCTTCTTTCGGCGGCAGCCGGTCTTTCGGGATGAAATAGATTTCATCGCCCTCTTTCAGGGCTAAGTTCTCTGTCGTGGCAAAGCCGTTGACGATGGTGATTTCCTGACCGCTGCCATAAGCGGCCTTCAAGTCTTCCAGGTGGTCACAGGGACAATTCATTTTCTTTCCGTTCAATAGTAACTGCATGGTATACACCCCTCGTAGCAAAATAAAAACGCACGACGTCTGACACCTTAGGTGGTGTCCCCGTCGTGCGTCTTGTTCTTATATCTTTAGTGTAGCCGTTTTTATGGGCCCTGTCAATCTTTCTTTTCGGCCTGGGCCCCTTCCTTCAAGCGTTTGAGCTGGCGTTGTTCTTCCGGCGGAAGGGATACGCCGCAGCAGCCGCCGCTGGAATTACTGGCATAACCTTTGAAGACTTCAGAGACGATATGCTTAACTTTTTTTACCGATTCAACAACCATGAGGAGCCCTCCTTTTGCGCACATTATTTACACAGCATTCAGTATAGGATATGGTACAGCGTTCGCGGCGGGTCGCCCACATGGCGACCCCTACGCTGATTTTTGGATTCCCGCATCGGCTGTAGGGGCGCCCATGTGGGGCGCCCGTCTGAATAGTGCTGTACCCAGTGTTCTTCTAACTAAAGTATAGCAAAATTATCTAATTTTGTAAACAGTATTACTGGATAATTTCTATTAATTATTTTTAAGAAAAAAAGCAACCCCTCCGCCTTCGGCACCTCCCCTATTATGGGAGGCTTTCAACAGAGAAGTTGCTGCAAACTACAAACTTTTATCTCCCGTCCGGCCAGAGGAGGGTTACTTCTCCCTTTTCTCTGGTGGCGTTGAGGTCGATGACGCGCTGGTTCGATGAACCGCGGAAATAGAGGCCCGGGTCTTTTAGGTCGTCTACGAAAGGACCGTCGACGAGGACGTCACAGACATCTAAGAGAGCTTTTTTCTGCGGGTCCGCCACGATTTCGTCATAGGTGAATCCCGAATAGACCCACACGGATTTATCGGGCATGACCTGTTTGACTCTTTTGACGATCTGCGTCAAGCCATCGGTATTTTCCATAGGTTCCCCACCCAAAAGGGTCAGGCCGCCGTTCGTCGGGGCGCTGAGCCAGGACAGGAGCTGTTCCATTTCTTTATCGGTCCATTCCTGTCCGGCCTGCGGGTCCTGATATTCCGGGTTGAAACAGTTGAAGCAGTGCCGCGAACAGCCAGTGACGAAAATCGTCGAGCGGATGCCTGGGCCATTGGCAATATCGAATTGCCGCATCTGTGCGTAATGCAAAAAACTCACCTCTTAGATATGGAGGACGCGGTTCTTGATTTCCTGCGTCCGCCCTTCGTTCCAGAAATTTTCACCCAAATAGCCACAGGTCCGGCGGATGACCGTCAGTTTGTTGCGGTCTTTATTATGGCAGCGCGGACATTCCCATTCGTTGTCGTCGTTGAGGATGATTTCGCCGTCGAAACCACATTCATGGCAGTAATCGAGCTTGGTATTGAATTCGCCATATGTGATGTGGTCGTAGATGTACTGGACCATGGTCAGGACAGCCGGGATATTGTGGGTCATGTTGGGAATTTCAGCATAGCTGATGCAGCCGCCTGTCGATTTGTCTTCAAAGTCCGCTTCAAAAGAGAACTTATCGAAGACGTTGATCGGTTCGCGGACGTCGACATGGTAACTGTTAGTGTAATAGCCTTTGTCGGTGACGTCGGGAATGGAGCCGAAGCGGGCCTTGTCGATCTTGCAGAAGAGATTGGTCAAGTTTTCTGCCGGCGTACCATAGAGGGCAAAGCCGATGTTCGTTTCTTTCTTCCATTTCTGGATATGGGCATTCAAATCGTCCATGATGCGCATAGCGAATTTCCGGCCTTCCGGCGTCGTGTGCGAGCAGTGCTTGGTCAGCATCGTCGCTTCATAGATACCGATATACCCCAAAGACAAGGTCGCATAACCGCCGTAAATAAACTTTTCAATCGTTTCGCCGGGCTTCAGGCGGGCAATGGCGCCGTACTGCCAGTGGATAGGCGATACGTCCGACGTGATGCGTTTGAGGAGGTCGACGCGCAGGAGCAGGGCTTTCTTGCAGAGTTCCAGGCGCTTGTCGAGAATCTGGAAGAATTTTTCTTCGTCGCCGTCGGCGAGGATGCCGATCTGCGTCAGATTGAGGGAGACGACGCCCATGTTGAAACGGCCGTCGAATTTATAGTTGCCCTGTTCATCTTTCCAGGGGCTGAGGAACGACCGGCAGCCCATGGGGCTGAAGACGTTGCCTTCGTAGGATTCGCGCATCTTCTTGGCCGAAATATAGTCGGGATACATGCGTTTTGCCGTACATTCAGCCGCCAGTTTGGTCAGATAGAAGTAGGGGCTGCCTTCGCGGACGTTGTGTTCGTCCAGGACGTAGATGAGTTTCGGGAAAGCCGGCGTGACGTAGACATTGGCTTCGTTCTTGATGCCCTGGATACGCTGGCGCAGCAGTTCTTCGTCGATGAGGGCCGCTTCCTTAGCGTATTCGTAGTCCGGTTTAAAATACATGAACAGCGTGACGAACGGCGCCTGGCCGTTGGTCGTCATGAGGGTGTTGATCTGATACTGGATGGTCTGGATGCCGTCCTTGATTTCCTTCTTTGTCCGCTTCCAGGCGATTTCTTCGGCCTTTTCCATGTCCGGTTCGATACCGTAGACTTCGCGCTGTTCTTCGACGACAGCTTTCATATACTTCTTGAAGGATTTACGGACATACGGCGCCAGGATGCGGTCGATGCCGTTGATGGACTGACCGCCGTACTGGCCGCTGGCGACTTGGGCGATGATCTGCGTCGTCACCGTGCAGGCGACCTGGAAGGATTTCGGCGTATCGATTTTCTTGCCGTTGATGACCGTGCCGTTGGCCAGCATGTCTTCCAAGTTGATGAGACAGCAGTTGAACATGGGCTGGATGATGTAATCCATATCGTGGAAATGGATGGCCCCGCTGTCATGGGCCTGGACGATATCGGCCGGGATGAGCTTGCGGCGGGCAATGTCCTTGGAGACTTCGCCGGCAATGAGGTCGCGCTGTGTCGACACGACGTGGCCGTTCTTATTGGAGTTTTCATCGAGGACTTCCAGGTTGGTGTTGTTCAGCAGGCCGAAGACGTCATCGTCCGTCGTGTTGGTCTGGCGCTTGAAGGCCTGGATAGTCTTGTAGTTTTCATAAGCCCGGGCCGTAGCCGGATTGTTGTACTTCAACAGGCGGTAGTAGACCTGGTCTTCGATGGCATAAATGGTCAGGTCCTTCTGGATAGAAGCCGCATACGCTTCGATTTCACTGGCAATCTTGGCAGCCTGCCCTTCTTCATAAATACCGCTGCTGCTGTTCATGGCCTTTTCAATGGCGTTCGTGATCTTGTCGCGATTGAAGGGCACCCGTTCTCCGTTGCGCTTGATTACTTCTAACATATGTCTACCTCCACAGTATATAGTATACAAGATGTACCTTTTTCCGTGTCCCCCACAAGATATACGATGCAGGGACCGTTTTTCACATGCCCTATGATACTATATATAGTAGCAACTGTCAATGTGTATATACTCCATCGTGTTGTGGACAAGTTAAGGCTAATTTTTATCAAAATGGCTGGCAAGCCTTGAAAGGACCACACAAGAGCTGCGCCTTTTCAGGCACAGCCCTTGTGTATAACTGGCAAAAATTTTCTTTTACTCCAGACCCAGGAGGTCGCGCACGACGGCACCGGCCAGAATCATGCCGGCTGTCGACGGGACGAAGGAAATGCTGCCCGGACTGGGGCGCACTTCATCGCTGTCCGAGAACGGCTTATGCGGGACTTCCGTCGAATAAGCCACTTTGATGCGGCGAATCCGGCGCTTCTTCAATTCCCGGCGCATGATCTTGGCCAGGGGATCGACGCTGGTCTTTTCGATGTAGTCGAGCTGGAAATATTCCGGATGGAGCTTGTTGCCGGCCCCCATGGACGAGACGACCGGGATGCCGCTGTGATAGGCTTCGTCGATGATGGCGATCTTGGCGCTCATCGTATCGACGGCGTCGACGACATAGTCGGCACCGGAATTGGCGATGAAGCCCTTATGGCTGTCGGGCAGATAGAAGGTCGCATGGGTTTCGACGTCGATGTCGGGATTGATGGACAAGAGCCGTTCCTTCATGACTTCGACTTTCGGCCGGCCAATGGTCTGGACCGTCGCGCCGAGCTGACGGTTGACGTTGGACGGGTCGAAGACGTCGGCATCGACCAGGATGAGATGCCCCACGCCAGCCCGGCCCAGGGCTTCGACGACAGCCGAACCGACGCCGCCGACGCCAAAGATGAGCACTTTTTTCGTATCTAATTCGTCCACCTTATCCTGGCCGATGAGGCGGGCTGTCCGTTGCGTATATTCTTTCTTCATCATTAGCGCTCCGGAATGATTTCCAGCCAGTAGCCATCGGGATCGACGATGAAATAGATGCCCATGGCCGGATTCTGATAGACGACACAGCCCATATCTTTATGTTTGGCCAGGGCTGCCTTCATGTCCTTGACGGCAAAGGCCGTGTGAAATTCGTTTTCCCCGAGGTTATACGGTTCCTTGCGGTCTTTGAGCCAGGTCAGTTCCAGCTGGAAATCGGACACGCCGTCGCCGAGATAGACGATGGTGAAATCGGGATTTTCAATGCGGCTGACTTCGGTCAGGCCCAGGGCTTCTTTGTAGAAGTCCATGCTGCGCTGGAGATCCAGCACGTTGAAATTAGTGTGCTTAAAGGTGAATTGCATAGTACTACCCCCTTTTTATTGGTTTGCTTCCTGCCAGCCTTTCGATACGTCGACCCATTCCTTGGCATGGGAATAAGTTTCCAGTTCGGGCAGTGTCAGTTCGATGGCACTGTTGGCCGTACCACAGGCAGGAAAGACGGTCTGGAAGCGTTTAAGTGATTCATCAAGGAAGACTTCGACGCCGGCGTTGACGGCAAAAGGACAGACGCCGCCGACGGGATGGCCGATGAGCCGTTCTACGTCGCTTGCCTTGATCATCGTCGCCTTCTTGTGGAACCGTTCTTTGAACTTATGGTTATCTACGCGGGCATCGCCGGCAAAGAGGACCAAAATCGGATGGTCGCCGACGAGGAAAGACATGGACTTGGCAATGCGCCGGCCTTCCGTATGAAGGG
>OGRF01001135.1_pt1 | contig 19362 bp, 17 predicted proteins | sample 1553381 | NCBI WGS metagenome assembly OGRF01 (sample SAMEA2580060, study PRJEB22360) | human gut metagenome | biome: human gut; feature: human-associated habitat; material: faeces | place: Denmark | collected 2008/2010
AGGAAATTCTCCCTCTCCCGGTACCGTCTGCATATCTCCGCCAATACGGGGGTCTGTACCCTGCCCAGCGAATTGTTCCCGAAGCCTACCGCCTTACAGATGGCATAGCTTGAATTGACCCCCAGGAGCCAGTCCGCCCGGTTACGGCTGTCCGCCGCCAGGAACAGGTTGTCGAACCGGTCACATGGAAGGAGGTTCGCCATGCCTTCCGTGATGGCCTCGTCCGTCAGAGACGAGATCCAGAGGCGGAAACAGGGTTGTTTGCACTCCAGAAAGCCGTAAAGATGACGGAACAGCATCTCTCCTTCCCGGGAAGCGTCGGTTGCCGCGATGATGGTGTCACATGCGTTGAGAACCTTGGCTATTATCTTCAATTGGAGGAGCGCGTTGATGTCGGGATTCCATCCGGTATCCGTCTTCACGTGCCTTACTGTCAGGAAGGAAGGCGGCAGCAGGGGAAAGTCTTTCCATTCCACACGGGCTGTCCCTGAATCCTTCGGCATTGCAAGGGAAAGCATGTTGCCATATGTCCATGTCACCATGTAGCCGTTCCCGGTCATATAGCCGTTCTCTTTTCTGTCGGCTCCCAACACTCTTGCTATCTCTCTGCCCACGTTGGGCCTGTCAGTCACTATTGCGATCATATTCTTCTTTTTTGATGTCCCGTACCGGATTGGGCGGTACGGGGGATAGGTTAAACTTGTTTTATTTTTTTGTTATTTCTTTGAAGGTTCCTCCTGGCGGAGGCCGTTGATTTCCATGATTGGCTTGTTGTTGTCACCGGGTACCAGTTTGAGTGTGGCGTCCATGGTCAGGCTGATAACCGGGGTACAAAGTCTCAACGGGATGATTTCCGACTCCTTGCCTTGCAACAACAGGTCGAGGCTGCCGTCCGCTTCCAGTTGTTCCTTGCCGATACCCACGGCTTTCAGAGCGGTCCAGTCAATATCTTTTATATTATAAATATAAGGGATGTTCCGATTCGTATTCATATGGTTTGGGGATTTGATGTTTGTAAAACTGATTTTGTCTCTCTCCGATCGGGGTTATACCGCTTGTTTTGCCCCTTTCTTTTGTTCCTGCTGCTGGCCTTGGGCGGTATCCGCCTGTGCCGCCTGACGGGAAGTGTCCCTGCGGATATCCGGATTCTCCTGGAAATACTGCAACTGTCCGGAATAAGGGTTTACTTTCAGGTAGGAGCTGAACGTTTGCCCGTTGTTTTTCAACCCTTCGACAAGGAGGGTCTTCCCGTCCTGGAGGTTCGCCTTTTCCTGCGCCGTGAACACATGGCCGTAAACTTCCGCCGGGATACGTGGTGCCTGCTGCTCGTTGAATCCATCCGGCGTGCGTGAGTACATCGTCCTGCCGGTATTCATGTCCAGCTTCACAAACGCGGAGAATTCCTCTCCCTTACGGTTGATCATGTTTTCCAGATAGACGGCCTGCCCCTTGCGCAGGACCTCCTTGTCCTCGGCTGTCAGCTGCACGTTGCAGATTTCCTTTGGAATATAGATTTCTCCGGTTTCCGGATTATGGCGGGTGTAATTCGGCCGTCCTGTCGTCTGGTCTATCGTGACAAACGCGGAGAAAGCCCCGTCCCTGTTCTTGAACTTCATGTCCTCAACCAGGATGGTATGTCCCTCGCTGAGCATCTTTATCTGGGTAGGCGAGAGCGGTACGCCTCCGATGGACTTCTCGTTGAATACCTGATTCTTCGGGAAGATGAACTCCAGCCCCCTGCGCTCGGCACTGTATTGGAGCGTGGCGTCAAACTCCTTTCCCGCCTTGGAGGTCATCCCCTCCACCTTGACGGGTTGTCCCTCCTTCAGCAGTCTGATCTCCTCGTCCGTAAGTCTTACCCCGCTCACTTCCTGCGGAATGTAGACATGTTCCTGCCGGACGGCGACCAGCTCGTTGGTGTTCTTGTCGATGGAGATCAGGCAGGGGGTGTACTCGCTTCCACGCAGGTTGAGTTCCACCGCACGTCCCATGTTGCCGGTCTCACGCAGGTTCTTCTTGTCCTCCTCACTAAAGTTGAACCCGAAATAAGGGCGTTCCAACTGCGGCTCCTTGCGTATGCCGTGAACGGCCAGCCCCACCTGCCCGTTCTCTTGCGGTATGAGCGAGAGCCTCGCGTCCAGTTTGGCTGTCAGCACGCCGGGAATGTTAAGTGTCAGCGGCACCAGCTTGTTGGTCTTGTAACCTCTCAGCATGGAGTCAAGGAGTCCTTGCTGTTCGAGTGTCGCCTTTGAGATACCGATCTTGTCCAATCCCTCCCAGTCGATCATGTTCTCATTGTAACGATAGCGCGGGCCTTGCGGCTCTTGCGGCACCTGCTGTGCCTGCGGTTGTTGTTGCTGTGATGCCTGTTGTACCTCACTCTGTTGCAGGGGTTCCTGCGGTTGCGTTTCTTTTTTTGCCATGGCTGTTTCTTGTTTATTCATGTTTTGTTCCTCCTTGTTCTCTCTCGGACGGATCTCGTAGCGTTTGAGGAACTCCTTCACTGCGTCCGTCTTTTTCCCTTCCGCCAGGTCTTGGATCGCCTGCTTGTTCACCTTGTAGTCGTGGAAGGTCATGCGGAGCAGGCGGAAATGGGTAGGTTCCTTGAGCTGGCTCCAGAAATTCTTGATGAAGTTTTCGAGTATGCTCGAGTTCTTGTCGAATTTCAGGAATGAGTTTTCATTCTTCTCGTCCGCTGGAACCGTCTTGACCTTCCCGTCCTTGTCGATCTCGCTGACCACTTGTACACCGGCTTTCGGATCGCTCTTGTTATGAATCATCATCAGCTCGGTGATCTGTTCCACCAAAGGGGCATCGTTCATGACCTTCGGTTTCCGGGGCCGTCCAGGCTTCTCGTTTGGGCTCTTTTCTTGTGCCATACCTTTTCTTTTTGGGGTTAATAAATTGCTTTGACACTTCAAAAATATGGGCTAAATCCGAATAAAACACTGATTTTCAAAAAGGTGTCATCAGATGTCATCAGATGTCGTCAAATGTCCGAAAGACTAGTTTTCCGTGAGAGAAACATGCCGTGAAAACAAGGATATGGTATGCGGAGGAAGGGCGAAGAAGCCGGCACGGGCGCAAAGGGAGGATTATGCAGAGCAGAGGGAGCTGAAGTCCCTGTCTTCTCATGGGGCGGCGTTTTTTTCATAAGACATTGCAGGTCTGCCCATATATCCCGTACTTCCTGCCGAATTTATTAGGGATATAAAGGAGGCCCTCCTTTTTTCATCAATGACACGGTCATGCGTTGCGTCGGTCGCAGTGAGTCCCTATAATCTTTCCCGAAATCAAAAACCATTGTCCGGGCGTTTGTTTCCATGTGTATTTTCCGCGACTTGTCGCAAGGAAAATACTCATGGAAAGCGAAGCCGGAACGCCCGTGACAATACGGTTTTGATTTATCTTTGATTATAGGGAACTCGCTGGTATCCGTCTGTTTTTCACGAATTTCCCAGAAAACATATACTGTCTTGTTGTTTATGCGATATAAATATTTCTAGACTTGTTCCACGGAAAAAACGTCGCTTTTCATTTTCGGACTTTGATTCTTTACGAGGCTATTCGGACTGTCTTTCAAGAAGATTTACAGAGTTTGGCATCGGCATCAGGTGATATTCGGTGTTCCAAGTGGAGAAGCGGAATCCATGACTAAATATTTTCTTCCTTCAACAATATAGCCCACGGGTTGTATCTATGTACCTATTATTCATCATAAAACAGACTATATATGGCTACCATTAAATTAAAATTCCGTCCGTCGACGGTACAGGGTAAGGCCGGCACGCTCTGTTACCAGCTTTGCCACCGTCAGGAGAACAGGCAGATTACCACCGACATGAGGATATTTCCCGAGTGGTGGAATGAGACGAAACGTGAGCTTGTCGCTGTCCCCGGCAATGAGAGGGTCCTGACCGCCTACCGGAAACGGGCGGAAAAGGAGATGCGTGACATCCGTGAGATTATCCGCGAGCTGGACTGTAGCGGAGAAACATACACCTTGTCGGAAATACTCAACCGCTATCGCTCCCTGCCTTCCGAGCCCGGTTTCCTGTACTACATGAAAAAAGAGATGGAAACGCTTTGGGAGAATGGCCAATACGGCACCTCTCGTAATTACCGGCGTGCACTGAACAGCTTTTCCGCTTTCCTGGACGGTGACGACATTCCTTTTTCATCGTTGGATTCCGCCCTAGCGTGTCGGTATGAGTCATGGTTGTGGCAACAAAAGGTAGCGAGAAACAGCAGCTCGTTCTATATGCGGATTCTGCGTGCCGTCTATAACAAGGCCGTAAAGCAAGGTCTTGCGGTGCAGACCTTTCCGTTTCGTGAGGTTTATACAGGAGTGGCTCGCACATCGAAGCGTGCCGTGGATGAGGAAACCATTCGGAAGTTACAGCGGCTTGACCTATCCGGATCACCGGCTCTGGCACTTTCAAGAGATATGTTCGTGTTCAGCTATTGCGCCCGTGGGATGGCGTTTGTGGATATGGCCTATTTGAAAAAAGAGGATGTAGGTGGAGGACGAATCACCTATTATCGTCATAAGACCGGGCAATACCTGACACTCCGCATAGAGCCGTGTATGGTAACGATATTGGAACGGTATGGGCGGACTTGTCCGGAAAGTCCATATCTTTTCCCCATCCTTACCGATGAACAGCCGGAGCTGGCTTACCGTCAATATCGGACCGGATTGAACTACCATAACCGAAAGTTGAAACGGTTGGGCAAATTGCTCGGCGAACCATTACCTTTGTCCTCATATACGCCACGCCACAGCTGGGCTACCGCCGCACGCAACCACGACGTACCGATTGCCGTCATCAGTGCGGGGATGGGACACAGCAGCGAAAGGACTACGCTTATTTACTTGGATTCTTTGGACAATGCCATAATAGATAATGCGAACGAGAAGATTTTGAAGGGTTTGAACGATACCATTTCTATGTAAGAGAGGGTAAAAACACACTGCAAAGGTAATGATTCTCAGTAAAACTGAAAAGTAAAATAAACGTTTTTATTTCCTTATTTTACCCCCCCCATTTACAAGCAGTTGACTATCAATAACTTATATTACTAATTTAATATGAATCAAAATAGTGCCGTAATAAGAATATAAAATAAAAGGAGAACGTTGCATTTTCCATTCGAGCGTATTTTCGAGTCTAAAACCGAGCAAACCGAGCAAAAATGTACTTTTATAGCAATGTATATTCTTGATTATCAGCAAAAAACAACATGTGTACCCTCTCTTACATAGAAACGGTACGAATACGGGGGTTACGGTATCCGCTCACTGTAGTCAGGAGCGGCCCGCATTCCGGAAGTCCTATGAAGGAAAAAACCGGATTAACCTTGATTGCTGTATCTTCCTTATTTGAAAAAGCGGAAGGTGCAGGAATGGAAATTATATCCTTTTTATCAACCCGGTAACATTACTTTTCGTTGAACATAGAAACACACACACACGAACATTGGTTCGCCCTAAAAGTATTTTATAACAAAGTTTTCGAGATTGAGGATATATTGAAAAAAGACAAGATCGAGACTTACATTCCTTGTGAGGAAACCTTGATGGAACGTAACGGCATAAAGAAGAAACTCCGTCGTCCGGTCATTAATTCGCTTATGTTCTTCCGTTCAACCGTTTGTCGTGCTTTGGAGGTGCAGCGACAATTCACGAATAAGGTGATCTTATATACAAGGCAGGAGGGATTGAGAAAGCTTCCTCTCGCCATTCCCGAGCGGGAAATGGATGTCTTCATGCTGGTCACTTCGTCCGGCGAGCAAGGGATGGAATATTTCGGGGAGGACAATCCCAAGTTTTACAAGGGAGAACGTGTACGGGTTATTGACGGGAAGTTCAAGGGAGCGGAAGGGGTTATCTGCCGGATTAGGAAGAATAGCCGCCTAGTGGTCACCGTCCAAGGCGTATGTGCCGTAGCCACCTCCTATATTCCGCAGGCTTTTCTGATGAAATTGCAAAAGTCAGAGTGAAATGAAAATAAACTGTACAGTAAAATAAAAATGAAAAAGCGATTTTTGACTCTTCTTCTCGGGATTGTGTTGCTCACGTCTTGCAACACATCGAAGGAAATTATTTACTTTCAAGACATTGTGGTTAACCAACCTGAGACGATTTCCGGAGCGCGGGACATTACCGTACAACCGAAAGACCAAATCTCCATTATGGTGTCCAGCAAAGATCCGCAATTGGCGGCCTTGTTTAATCTGACACGGGTACAATACCGTGCTGGTTCTACTGATTTGCGTACCGGCAGCAATAATGGAGAAATATCCGGCTATACGTTGGATGATAAGGGAGACATTGATTTTCCGATTATCGGAACATTGCATATTGCCGGCATGACTAAGAGTCAGATTGCCGCCTTGGTAAAGAAAAGACTAATGGAAGAGAATCTGGTAAACGACCCGGTGGTCACGGTTGAGTTTATGAACCTTTATTTCTCTGTGTTGGGCGAGGTGAAAACTCCGGGCAAATATGCCATTACGAAAGATCAGATCACCCTTTTGGAAGCCATCAGCATGGCGGGTGACCTGAGCATCTACGGAAAGCGAGATGCGATATTTGTCATCCGTGAAGAAAACGGCGAGCGTGTAACCCATTGGGTGGATATCCGCTCGAAAGATCTGTTTAATTCACCGGTATATTACCTCAAACAGAATGATGTGGTGTATGTACAGCCCAACAAGGTGCGTGCCGGACAAAGCACCATTAATGAGAACAGTGTGAAATCGGTATCGTTGTGGATCAGTATCGGTTCGTTCCTATCCTCGCTGGGTGTTTTGTTGTTCAAGTAATGTTGTTAGATATTATTTCATAAGCTATTAAAGAGAGCCAAAATGATAAAGAATAGAACGAACGCAGGCAAACCTGCCGATAACTTTATACGGATACAAGATTTATGGGGTATGTTTATCCCGAAATGGTATTGGTTTGCCCTTTCCTTATTCGTTGCGTTGGCAACGGCATCATTATATTTGTTGAGTACCCCTAATATCTATACCCGGACGGCTGTCATTTTGATTAAGGATGACTCTAAGAACAATTCTTCGGCAAGTGCCATGAATGAGTTTGCAGATATGGGCATTTTTAAATCAAACACCAATATCAACAACGAACTGCTCACCTTGAAATCCCCTACGCTGATGACAGAGGTGGTGAAGCGTTTGGGGCTAAATGAGATATATACTATTCGTAGAGGCTTGAAAAGAATAGAACTGTATAAATCAAGCCCGATATTGGTGACTTACCTTGTTGATAATAAAAAAAATGTAAGTTTTGATATAGAAGTTGACACGCAAAACAAGTTTTATCTTTCAAACTTTATCGTTGCAGGAAAAGAAACAGGGGAACGGTTTGAAGGAAATATCGGAGACTCCATTCAAACATCTGCAGGGACATTGGCTATCAGCTTAACCTCTCAATATGAGAATTCTTTTACAGGTAGCACTATTCAATATAGTAAAGAACCGGCTGATGCGGTGGCTGATAGTTATACGCAAAAATTGAGAGCTGACTTAGGCAATGAAAATGCCACCATTATTAATTTGAGCATCGATGATGCTTCCGTACAAAAGGCAGAAGATATATTAAATACACTGATTGAGGTTTATAACGAAAAATGGATCCAGGACAAGAACCAGATAGCTGTAAGTACCTCACGGTTTATCGGTGAACGTTTGGGCGTGATTGAAAACGAATTGGGTCATGTGGATGAGAATATCTCCAACTACAAGAGTGAACATCTTTTACCTGATGTTCAAGCGGCCTCCAGTCTGTATATGAGCCAGTCGGCTGAGAATAAAAAAGAAATTCAGACACTCACCAACCAGCTTACCACGGCCCAGTATATTCGTCGCGAACTGAACAGCAAGGATATGAACCAGCCATTGCCGACCAACTCCGGTATAGCTAACGTAAATATCGAAAGTCAAATTGGTGAATACAACAAGATGGTGTTGGATCGTAACCGGTTGATAGCTAACAGTAGTGAGAAGAACCCATTGGTGAAAGATTTAGGGAACTCAATGCAGAGTATGAAACGTACGATTCTTCAATCGGTTGATAATCTGATTGTATCGTTGAATACCCAGATACGCAGTATTCGCCAACAGGAAGCAACTACAACTCAACAGTTAGCTTCTAATCCGAGTCAGGCCAAATACTTGTTATCGGTAGAACGCCAACAAAAAGTAAAGGAAGAGTTGTACCTGTATCTGCTCCAGAAACGTGAAGAGAACGAACTGTCACAAGCATTTACCGCTTATAATACGCGAATGATTACAGCTCCACGTGGCAGTGCCTTACCAACGGCACCGAATAAGAAAAACATTTTGTTGGTGGCTCTTGTTCTCGGACTTTTAGTACCGGCTGTGATTATCTTTATGCAAGAGAATATGAACACCAAAGTTCGGGGTAAAAAAGATTTGGAAAACCTGAGTGTGCCCTGTTTAGGTGAAATACCGTTATATCTCAGTAACAAGAAAAAAAATAACAAATCTCCGGAACATGTGATTGTGGTGGAAGAGAGTAACCGAAACATTATCAACGAAGCTTTTCGTGTGCTCCGCTCCAACGTGGACTTTATAAAAAACAAGAACACCCAGCAGAAGGTATTTGTAGTAACCTCCTTTAATCCGGGTAGCGGAAAGAGTTTCTTGTCCATGAACATCGCCATGAGTTTTGCCATTAAAGGGAAAAAAGTGTTGGTGATAGACGGGGATTTGCGACATGGAACAGTTTCGGCTTATGTCGGGTCGCCTAAAAAGGGGTTAAGTGACTACTTGGGATACGAGGAAACCAGTTGGAATGAATTGCTTATAACGGATAAAAAATATCCTAATCTGCATACCATTCCGGTAGGAACCATTCCTCCCAACCCGACGGAATTGTTGGAGGATAAAAGTTTGGCAACCTTGATACAAGCCTTACGCAACGAGTATGACTATATTTTTATTGATTGTCCGCCGATTGATATTGTGGCAGATGCACAGATAATCGAGCAATATGCCGATCGGACATTCTTTGTTGTACGTGCGGGATTGTTGGATTGCTCGCTGTTGTCTGAATTGGAAAACATTTATCAAGAAAAGCGTTTCAAGAATCTTTCAATAATTTTGAATGGCACGGAAAGCACCGGTGGACGCTATAGTTACCGCTATGGTTATAGTTATGGTTACCACAACGGGTATGCCTCTTATTGTAGAGATAAAAAATGATATAAAATTGTAAGTTGAAATGTGGTTCTTTAAATCTTCTGTTCCTATAGCCGATAGCGGTATCCTGCATGGGATGACTGATTGCCATAGTCACTTGTTGCCCGGTGTTGACGATGGGGTAAAAACAGAAGAAGAAACATGGAGAATTTTAGATGAGATGGAACGGCAAGGAGTGCGGAAAGTATGGCTTACCCCTCATATCATGGAAGACATGCCCAATGAAACCGCTGCATTACAACAAAAATTCTTGCGCTTAAAGCAAAAGTATCAAGGGAAGGTGGAATTGGCTTTGGCTGCGGAATATATGTTGGATAACCTTTTTGAGGAACGGTTGGAAAAGGATGATCTGTTACCCCTTGAGGAAGGAAAACGTTATCTGTTAGTGGAAACTTCTTATTTCAGTCCACCAATGGGGCTACTGTCTATTTTGCAACGCACCCAAAAAAAAGGTTATTATCCATTGTTGGCCCATCCGGAACGGTATGAATACATGCAGAAGAAAGATTATAAGATATTGAAGGAAGAACATATCTCCTTTCAACTCAATGTGCCCTCGTTGATCGGGAGATACGGCAGACATGTGCAAGAAAAGGCCGAAGTCTTACTGAAAGCCGGAATGTATGACCGTACCGGTTGTGACATCCATTCCATAGGCTGTTACAAGACATTGGTCGCTTCGGCAGTAAAATCGGAAGTCATTGGAACCTTACAAAAACAAAGTGATCAATGATTGCAAATTTTGCATTAACGAAACTTGTAATCCGAAAGGATGACCGCTGAAACAAGAACGTACTGCGCATCTTGAAACAAGGAGAACAATATCAGTTCAATGGCTATGGTGATGAGCACAGTGCACTTGAAAGGGATTTCACATGACAAAGTCGTACTTGAATATTTGAAAAGCAATAAAGCGGAAGCTCTGGAGATCTACTTTGACGCACCCGGAAACAATCTTTTGAGAGAAAATCATGAAAAGTGTTTCCACATTACTCCATTGTATTCCGCATTCAAGGATGTAACGGAAGAAATTATCTGGAAACGCAAGGCATGGGATAAGACCTATATGAAGATGATGAAAAATCAATACAATGGGATGACCATAACTCCTTCCCTTCAGAAACGTATCATTTTTGGTTTTCTGGAGAATGACATTCATCTACGTCCGTTGACTAAATTGCAACAAGACTTGTACAATCAACAGGATTTGGTATAAACCTTAATTTAAGTAAATTTCGCAAATATATTTTATGAATATTCAACTTATTAGGGAAACCGAAAGTCAAAATGACGGTTCTAACATCAACTTATATTGGAATAAACAGATCGGTGCATGGTGTGCATATGGCTACTCAGCATATGGTTTACGCCTTTTTGATAAACGACAAGGCTACATGAATTTGCGTAGTTACTCAGACTGCCTTCAGATGCCATGTACGGTTACATCCGGAGAATCCCTTGGCTTATTGCTGCAATACTCAGTTGAGATAGGTTCACAAACAGCAACTTCTATAAAATTGAAAATGGCAGATACAATAAATTTCAATGCTTATCAGATGTGGTTGCATAAGTTGAAAGGGAGCTCGAATGATGACGCAATAATTGTCACCACACATGTCAGCCAATATGTGCCACGGGACAGTTTTATTCCCGACGGGATGTCTGCATTTGCACGTAATGTAAAGCGTATCAGTGATTTTATCCTGTCATTGATTGCTTTGACAATTTTTTCTCCGCTATTCTTGATTTGCTACATTGTCATTCACATGGAGGATGGAGGAAGTGCCATCTTCAAGCAGGAGCGTATCGGCAGGTTCGGTCGTCCATTTTATATATACAAGTTTCGTTCCATGCGTCTGGATGCCGAGAAGTTCGGGCCACAACTCAGTCACAGCGGAGGTGACAATGATCCTCGGTTGACAAAAATCGGTCGTTTCATCCGAGCGCACCATTTGGATGAATTGCCTCAACTCTACAACGTCTTGCGTGGCGATATGGCATTCATAGGTCCGCGTCCCGAACGCAAGTTTTATATAGACCAGATACTTGAACACGACCAACGATACACCTATCTTTACCAAATCCGTCCGGGTGTAACATCGTATGCCACGCTATATAACGGCTATACGGATACAATGGAGAAGATGCTCCGACGCTTGGAATATGACCTTTATTATTTAGGGCATCGTTCATGGTGGTTCGACTTCAAAATTCTGCTGAACACATTCTGTGCAATTGTATTTGGAAAGAAATTTTGAATGATTGTACAAAATAATAACACTTATATAATAGATTGATAATGAAAGCTTGTTTTATGGGCTTGGGGTATATCGGACTGCCCACAGCCATCATTGCCGCCAAGCACGGCATTCAGATTATGGGAGTTGATATTAACCCTCAAGTAGTGGAAATGACAAATGCAGGACATCTGCATATCATTGAGCCGGGCATGGAAGAGATGTTACAGGAAGTGGTAAATGCCGGCTCGTTGAAAGCATCCATAAAGCCGGAGGTGAGCGATGCTTATTTCATGGTAGTTCCCACTCCATTCAAAGGAAATCATGAACCGGACACCAGCTATGTGGAAGCCGCTACGCGTGCCGTATTACCGTTGCTTAAGAAAGGCGATCTTTATGTCATTGAGTCCACTTCACCCGTAGGCACTACCGAAGCGATGTCCCGCCTCATTTTCAGTGAACGTCCTGAATTGGAAAGAAATATTTTTGTGGCTTATTGCCCCGAACGTGTATTACCGGGTAATGTGATTTACGAGTTAGTACACAACGACCGTGTCATCGGTGGTTTGAATCCCGAATCTACTGATAAGGCTATTGAGTTCTATTCTCAATTTGTGCAGGGCACGCTCCACAAGACTAATTGTCGTACCGCTGAAATGTGCAAATTGACAGAAAATTCCTGTCGTGATGTACAGATTGCCTTTGCGAATGAACTTTCTTTGATTTGCGACAAGGCAGGTATTAATGTGTGGGAGCTTATCAATCTTGCCAACAAGCATCCGCGAGTGAACATTCTGCAACCAGGTTGCGGTGTGGGTGGTCATTGCATCGCTGTTGACCCTTATTTTATCACAGCTGATTTTCCGGCAGAGAGTAAACTGATTGCGGATGCAAGAGATATCAACAACTATAAGTCTTTCTGGTGTGCGGAAAAAGTGAAGAACGTTATGTTGAAGTTTGAGTTGAAGCATCACCGCAAACCCTGTGTCGCTATGATGGGCTTGGCTTTTAAACCGAATATCGACGATTTGCGTGAGAGCCCCGCGAAATATATAACCACGAAAGTGATGCAAAGTTGCAATAATGCCGATATCCTGGTTGTGGAACCCAATGTGAGGGAGCACAATGTGTTCAAGTTGACAGATTACAAAGAAGCCTACGACAAAGCGGATATTGTGGTATTCCTTACGGCACACACACCATTCAAGGAACTGACGTGGAGAGATGACAAGGTAATACTGGATTTTTGCGGAATTTTCAGGGAATAAAAGAACTCTATATGGTAAATCTGCCAAACATATAAGAAGTATAGAACTTGACAGTATTATCCGTAACGAGCATAATAACGATGGATACCAGATCCATTTACATTATAAAAGCATAACAGGAATGTGGTATGCATACGGTTATTCGGCAAGACTTAGGGCTGTCTTCGTGAATATGCCAGAAGTGCTCAGACACCGTGTACCGTCACTGAACATAAATCTATTGTACCATTGCTACAGAATGCCGCAGAAATCATTGCCCAGACAGAATTCTATATAGGTTTGCAAAAGCTTGATGTAATAGGCATAAGCGCGTATCAGAGAAAGGTAAACAAATTGAAAGGTGGTATAGGTAAATGAAAGTAAAATCATAATAACCACTTCTGTGAATCAATACGTTCCCAAGGATTGCTTCATATCCAACAACATGCCGGTCTTTTCCCGCAATATCAAGCGTATATACGATTTCCAGTGGTCACTAGTAGTACAGATTCTCTTTTCCCCACCGTTTTTTATCTGCAATATCGCCATCTTCAAGCAGGAACGTATCGGCAGGTTCTATACAAGTTTCGTTCCATGTGTCTTGATGCGGAAATATCCGATCCGCAACTGAGCCATAGCAACAGCAACAATGACTCTCGCCTGACAAAAGTCGGGCATTTCATCCGTGCATATCATTTGGTTAAGTTGCCGCAATTATACAATGCCTTGCGTGGTTATATGGCGTTAATTGAGCCGCATCCCGAACGGAAATTCTACATTGACCAAATTATGGAACATGATTACAGTATTCTTATTTCTATCAGATCCGCTTGGGCATAACATCATATGTCACGTTATATAACGGTTATATAGATACTATGGAAAAAATCTCAAATGGCAGGAGTATGACCTCTATTATTTAGGGTACCGTTCCTAGCTTTTTGACCTGAAGATACTGATTAATATATTTTACAGTATTGTATCCGGGAAAAATCTGATACTGTGTCAGCTGGGCGATCAGTATAGAAAGTGAAAGAAAAGACCGTCAACTTATGTGGTCTGGTGGAGAGAGAGGAGATAAAGTCTTTTTCTATTTATACGAAACCTTCAAGTGGTCGTTTTTCTGAGCATGAGTTCCTTGAATTTAGGCATCCTTTGCGAAGTCAGAATTGAATAATTAACGAATATAATTAAATGAAAGAACTTTACAATAAAAAAATAAACGAGCGCTCTATATTTAAATATTTCTTAGGATTGCTGTCTCGCATAAGACTGTATTTGAAATACGGCTTAATACGTATGTATGCGCGAATACGAGGGGCTTATATTGGGCGAAATAGTATTATAACATGGAAACTCGCATGTCGTGCTAACAAGAATCTCGTCATAGGTAATGATTGCATCGTAGAATCGTGGAACATTGATTTGAGGAGTAAAGTAGAAATATGTGACAATGTTATCATAAACAGAGATGTAGTTATTATTAGAGTAAGTCATTATATCGATAATGACAAGAGCTTTACCACACGTTTCTATCCCGACCTGAAAATTGAAATGTATTGTTGGTTATGTACTGGGTGTATAATATTACCGAGTGTCAATACTATTGCAGAAGGTTCTGTAGTAGGGGCATATTCAGTACTTACAAAGAGCACGATACCGATGGGAGTATATGCTGGTAATCCCGCAATTCTCAAAAGGTTGCATAACACAAATTTTGAGGACTTAGTGGTATCCAGCTTGATGGGAGGAGATTTGTTTTATTATGTGAAAGCAAAGAACTTAAACTAGTTTGCTTGAAAAGAATAAGAAAAGAAAAATGCTGAATAAATTACAAAATTCACCTATAGCACGCGGTTTTACCCTTACTATATTAGGGAGTGGATTATCTAAACTGATTATCATTATACTTACATTTTACTGTACAAACAGATTAACAAAGTCGGAGTTCGGTGAGTATTCTTTGCTCCGGAATACATTAAATATGGTGCTGTGCGTTTGCGCACTGAATTTCTCATCGCTTTGTACAAAATTTACAGTCGAAATAAAGACCTCTCTTGATTCTTATTATCGCTTGCTTATATTGACTGCATTTTCCTTGTCAGTTTGTACATTGCTTGGTTTTTTTTTAATACTACTACCTTCAAACTTTTTAGAATCAGTAATCGGGACTTCTAATCTTAACTCCTATGTTAAAATCATTGGACTGTTGCTACCTGCACTTATGTTTCAACCTCTTATAGAGGGTATTCTCAAGGGATTAATGGAGTTCAAGACAGTAGGTATGTTGCAAATAATATCCTCTTTGTTTTTTCTTGTTTCCACGATTGTCGGGATTCATCTCAACGGCCTCAATGGAGCTATTGTCAGCATGTTGCTGTACTATTCATTCTATACACTGATTTCTTTATATACAATATGGAAGACTAAACCTGATATCCAATTGCATTTTGAAAAATCAAAGTTCAAGGAGAATCTACCAGTCTTGTCATCAATGATAATACCTGTCCTTTATTGAAGCTCCTGTTCTTTGGATTTCACAATTAATGCTTGCGCATTATAGTTCAACAGAAGCAGTCAGCAGTATGAGCATCATTTTGCAGATAAAAAATTTCACCATCTTGATTCCTTCTTATTTTTTCAGTACATTCATGGCGTTTGCTGGAAAAATGAGTGTAAAAAAGGAGTATCCCTCATATTTTAATAAATTTAGCAGATTGATTCGCCTATTCGCTATCTACGGTGTGTCAGTGGCAATTATCATTTCAATGATGGGCAACTTGATATTGTCTCTGTATGGTAAATCATATGTTTCCGACAATACGGGACTCATCTTGTCTAACATAAGTATTCCTCTACTTGTTCTTATTGGGCTAATAAAAATAGATCTGATAATACAAGAACATCAAAAGCAATTGCTTTACATTTCTATTGGCTGGAACATCATATGGTTAATACTTTTCTTTGTTGCATTAGAATATAAAGCAATGCCTCTACACGCATTTTTTGGAACACAGTTTATAGGTATATTATTTCAATTTTTGCTATTTTGGACTATTTACAATAATGACAGGAATAGGTTGTTCCCATACACATAAAATCAATTCTGAGGAAGCTCATCTACTTAAATTTTTAAAATAAAGAAATGAAAATAGCAATAGCTTTAACCGGACGTTCGCATCTGCTGAACGTCTCAAGGTCACTTATTGAAATAGGGCATGAAGTGACGTTTTATACGTGTATTCCCAAATCTCGGTGCAAAAGATTCGGTCTACCAGCAGAAAATGTAGTGTCTCTGTTTCCTCTTCTTGGTTGGTTATTTATATATCGTAAAATTAAAACGATGTGGCTGCGTGAGATGATTCTCTCGTGGTTAGATTACTTGGTTGATAGTTGTGTGGCATGGATTCTTAGACCATGCGATGTGTTTATTGGCGCAAGTACTGTGGTTGTAAAATCATCTGTAGTGGCCAAGAATAAATATAATGCAACTGTTATCTGCGACTGTGGCACGAAGCATGTACTTGAGCAAAACAAGATACTAAGTCAAATTCCAAGTGCAAGAAGAATTGCATATAGTGTTATAAAGCGGGAATTAAAAAATTACAAATTTGCTGATTATATCACAGTGCCTTCATTCCATTCGATGGAAACATTTTTAAAACATGGGATACCTCAAAGCAAATTGTTCCGCAATCCATATGGTGTGGACATCTCTCTCTTTGGGCCAACAATGAAACCTGCACCAGACCAATCTTATGATGTAATAATTATTGGTACTTGGCGATACATAAAAGGTGTGGATTTACTGTCAAAAGTCTGTACCGATATGGGATTAAATTTATTGCATGTTGGTGGTCAGTTCGCTAATTGCCCATTTCCTAATACACCTTTGTTTACTCACGTTCCACCTGTTGATGAGAAGGAATTAACAAACTATTATGCGAAGGCAAAAGTATTTGTGCTTCCCTCTCGAGCTGAGGGATTGGCACTTGTTTTGGCGCAAGCTGTTGTATCCGGATTACCCGTGGTTTATAGCAAAGATACGGGAGGACACGATATAAAAAAACTGATTGAGCCGAAAGGAGATTTTATGTTTGAAATGGAGTCTTTCTCAGAAGAATCTTTGAAAGCGTGCATAGAGAAAGCGTTGATGGCATATCAGAATCAGCCTGATGGTGTTCCACGAAACTACACCGTGCCCCAAAAGCTGGAAAAACTGACATGGACTGCATATGGACAGCGCTATGAAACATTGTTTGACAAGTTAATTCATGAGTGATGTGGAAACAATAAGTTCTATAGGCTTCTTATGCTGTTGTGCAACCGGCGTTGCCATTATCCTTGATTTTGCATATAAGTACATCCGTGCATCAACAGACGAGTTTTTGTCACCTATAGTGTTTATAGAGTTGGTATTACTTTATTATACGGTAATATCGCCATTAATTCTTATTAGTAATAGCGACACATACTATGGCTACAAAGATATGAGTCCCTACATCTCACTGTCATGGTGCGGATGTTTCGTTTTTTATGTGTCACTTATGTTAGGTTACAAGGTTGCTCTATTTCCATATTTTTCAGTGGCTTTCGCTAAAGATACACAGGATAAGGTCAATCTCAAAAATGTATTTAACATTGGAGCCATTCTTGTCTTGTTAGGTCTTTTCCTCTACATGATTAATGGTGGTTACAGTTTAAAGCAACTTTTCATTGGCGGAGTAAGCGAATCTGTTGAGCTGACCAGTAGCTTTTTATCTGGCTATGGAAAACAAATGATAAATTTCTGCATTCCCGGATGCTGCCTAATGCTGATAGCGTATTTACAAGAGAAACATTCCATATATAATAGAGTATTGCTTGTTGCTGCTGTAACACTGTCTTTGAGCAGTTTTATGATTGCCGGCTTCAGATACCGTATCATATATTTGTTGATGGCATTCTTTACAATATATTACATCCAAAAACAGAAAAAACCTAATTTGGCACTGTGGGGATTGCTATTTGTCATTCTTGTGCTTTTTATGGGAGTTATCGGAGCCACGAGAAACTATCATAAAGGACTTGATTCTTCACAATTACAAAATCAGACAATTAGCGAACTAATGCAAAAAGGGATGAATGACACTCGCATATTCTATGCAACGGGAGCCTTAATGAATGATGTGTCTTCCAATTCAAATTTTGTCTATTTCACTCCAATATACACAGCAGTCTGTATGCCTATTCCAAGAAGCATATTTAGGGACAAGCCTGATGCAACATATCTCGTAGATATGAATGTAAGAATTTGGGGAACGGCCAAATATGGAATAGCTTTCATGTGCTACGGTGAAGCTTTCTACGCCTTCGGTTGGGCAGGCATAATTCTATGTGGATTATTGTTGGGCATATTTTCACGTTATGTGTATTCTTTATATCATACTAATGACAAGTCTGTTTCTGCCTTGTTATTTCTGTCAACGTATAATGGGTTTATGTACGTAGTGTTAACACGCGGATACTTTGCCCAGCAAGTTACCATATTTTTTCTTATCATAGTCATACCCATGCTTTTATATAAAGGATTAATGCGATTGAGAATATGAAAAAAAAACTTTCAAAACTCGTTTTTCTTTTACAGAAGTGGAACTGTAAAATAGCATTCCACATAAATCATCGTTTTTATATGCGTATGTATATACCTCTATTAAAAAAAAATGGAGTAAAGATAAATGGCACACCACGGTATATCGGTATTCATGTTTCTTTTGACGACTTCAGTAAAATAGAAATAGGAAATAATACCACAATCAGTGACGAGTGCCATCTGCTTACTCACGATTATAGTATCACCAATGCTTTTCGTGCAACGGGCAAGATATTAAGCAAGGACATAGCTTTAGTCCGTGGTATAAGGATAGGTAATAATGTATTTATAGGGAAAAAATCAATCATTATGCCTAACTGTGAAATCGGGAACAACTGTATCATTGGCGCAGGAGCAGTTGTACGAGGAAAGATACCCGATGGCTCTGTAGTTATTGGCAACCCAGCTCAAATCGTCGGAGATGTATTCAAGCTTGCAGAAAAGTGGGAGAAGCTTTCTTTGGACTACATAAGGAAAGATTAACAATGAATATTCTTGTCAATACATCGAACTTGAAGGCTGGAGGAGGATTGCAAGTTGCAGATTCGTTTCTTTCTCTCTTATATTTATATACAGAACATTCGTTTTTTGTTGTCTTGTCGGAAGCTCTGTTTTATTTAGAGAGGCCAATGGAAAAGTATGCCAACTGCACCATCTTAAAGTATGATATGCCTAAGAGTATAGGCGGACTTATTTGGGGAAAGAATGCTCATATGGACTCCATCGTAGAAAAATACCGAATTGATGTTGTCTTTTCTATATTTGGGCCTACATTGTGGAGACCAAAAGTGCGGCATGTCTGTGGTTTTGCGCGCCCACAAATCATTTACACAAAATCACCATTTTTCAAAAAAATTTACCTCTCAAAAACAGCATATTTCCGCCATATTTTTAAGTCTTTTAAAATTGTTCTAAAATAGATCCCTATAAACCTATTTACAAAGTAGGTTAATAGTGATATTATCATAGCCATGAGATACATGAAAGAAATAATCAATAA
>OGRF01001153.1_pt1 | contig 19086 bp, 16 predicted proteins | sample 1553381 | NCBI WGS metagenome assembly OGRF01 (sample SAMEA2580060, study PRJEB22360) | human gut metagenome | biome: human gut; feature: human-associated habitat; material: faeces | place: Denmark | collected 2008/2010
CTAAAGCCCAATCCGCAAAAAATCCAACGGACTTAGTGCAGGCCTTGTGTAAACTGGTTTTGTCAACTTCCGAGGTAGCGTAAAAGTTGTAAAGTGCTGAAGACCAAGAAAGCCTTAATAAAAAGGACTAATGCCATAGCCTTCGCATGACAAGGATAACCGCCATAACCATCTGTCGTCAAGGAGCTTCCCTGCGGGACTCCTCGCTTGACGACAGATGGTTATGGCGGTTATGAAATACATGCCGAAGGCAGGTCTTTCGGGAAAACAGTTATGACTGCAAAGGAGAGATGACGTATGAATCACATTGATGTAATGGGTAATTTAGTCAAAGACGTAGAAGTTCGGTTTACATCAAATCAGAAAGCCATTGCGCTGTTCACGATTGCAGAGAACCGCTATAACTTCAAGACCAAGGAAAAGGAGCCGCAGTTCTTCATGGTCACGGCCTTCGGCAAGAAGGCGGAAGTCATTGCAGACCATTTCAGCAAAGGCGACAAAATCAAGGTAGACGGCCACATGGATTTCGTTTCCTATACCGATGCTGAAGGCAGTAAGCATGAATACTGGCGTACTCTGTTAGAAGATTTTGAATTCTGTGAACGGAAACGTCCGAAAGAAAAGAAAGAAAAAGATGCCTAAAAACATATCCGTGTACATGTACTTATTGACGTACATGTACACGGATGATAAAATAAATTAAGGAGGGGATAAACATGAAAATCATGAGCCAAACAAAAGCAAGAAAAGATTTCTTTAAAATTGCCAAGGAAGTCAATGAAGACAGTGTTCCCGTCATTGCTACGAATAAAGATTCTCTTGATGATGTAGTCATTTTAGGCAAGGCCGATTATGATTCTTTAATGGAAACGCTACATGTATACGGTGTACCTGGCATGGCGGAAAAATTAGACCGTGCGGAAAAAGAAGAAGGAATCCCTTTTACTTCCTTAGAGGATATACCAGATGTATAAAATTGAGTATACACGAGAATTTCAAAAGGATTACATGAAGTTGAAACAATATCCGTCTATGGTTAGAAAATTAAAGAAACTCATTAATGGCTTATATGAAAATCCTTTTTACCATGCTGAAAAACTAGAACCTAAATGGAAAAACAGGTATTCCTTGAGAATCAATATTCAACATCGATTAGTATATAATGTGAATATTGATGAACAAAAAATAAAACTGCTGTCATGTTGGACACATTATGAATGAGGTCAAGAGCTGCTGCAACAATCATCCGGTTGTTGCGGTGGTTCTTTTTTGTCTATGAAGACTTAATAATACCTATTAGGGCTTATTGCGCTAAAACAGGCCATGGAAAAACAGTTGAAGGCTTATGACAAAGAACTACGAAATAAGGATGGCGGTAACTGATGATTGCTTTTTCGAGAGCTTTTTGTGAATTTTTAAGCGGCTTTTTTACTAGGTTTTCAGCAAGTTTTTTGCCGATATTTTGCCGACTTTGATATGAAAAACGAGGAAATTTGGCAGTTATTGAGAAAAAAGTGAAAGTGGTATTACTTGTTAAATAAATGGCTCAGTTATGCTGGATAGAAAGTGTTACAATATGCACCTACATTCTCATTTAAAATAACTTACGATAATTTAACGTTATCGGAAGTAATAATACTTTTAACTCCACCCCGTACTGCTAATGACTGTAAAATCACTATATTTCTAGTAATTCACTATCATTAATGATATCTACTTATTTTGGCTCATTTTTGATTCTCTCCCTGCTAATATGGCCAAATTATTATGCTGACGGAATTTTTTTGCTTCATAACTGGACTTGTAAACCTGTATCTGTATTTGCTGATACTTGAGATTGTATGATTCATATAGGCTGGCGGAATTGAATATAGGCGTCATGCGTCTTTAAGCATATTTAACTTAGGTCAAGATGAATGATGTTAATCTATCATGATAGTTTGCTAGGTTCTTGGTGTGGAATCCTTACTACGAGCTAATCCTGTTATCTATGGATATGATTCTTTTTTCTATACAGGTATCATCTTAATAGTTGAGCTAATCAACTACTTTTAGAGAAATTAGGCTTCTTCTCTAAAAGTAGTTCAAAAAAACATTCATTGCGAAGGCCTTTTTTTGGCAGTATAATTAGGGTTGCTTATTACTGTTTTTTACGGAGGTTATTCGCCATGCAGCGATTTTTGTCTTACGAAAATACGATTTTAGCTGTCGTCATGATGGTGTCTTTTATCAACCCTTTTACCAGCAGCGCTTTGACGACGGCTTTGCCTGGGATTGGTACGGCTTATGGTGCGACGGTGCCCAGCTCAGTTGGGTCATTGAGTTGTTCTTGATTTCTTCGACGGTGACGATTATGCCAATCAGCAAGATTGCCGACCGGATTGGCAAGCGTCATGTCTTCTTGTTTGGTGTATCCTTATTCTGTGTCTCGTCACTGGCTGTGTATTTTGTGACTTCCCTCTATGGCTTATTTTTACTGCGCATCTTGCAAGGCCTGGGCAGTGCCAGTATTTTTGCCACCAGCATGGCCATCGTTTCCCTGGTCACCCCGCCGGAACGTCGCGGCCGGGCTATGGGCTTTACCATTGCCGCTGTGTATTGCGGGCTGTCCTTTGGTCCGGTTCTGGGCGGTTTCTTTTCTTATTACCTGGGCTGGAAGACGATTTTTTATTTTATCGCCATTATCTGTGCCGTGGCCTGGCTGATTGCCCTGTATAGCATGAAAAAGGAAGAATGGATTGTCAATGCCCATGGCAGTCTGGATTTGTTTGGTAGCCTCTTATATGCCCTGGCTATGATTGCCATTATGGTTGGCTTATCGGAAGTAACGAGTCTTTTCTATGCTAAATATCTCTTGGCCGCCGGCTTCATCCTGTTCCTGGTGTTCTTGTATGGTGAATGGCATCGGAAAAGCCCAGTCCTGCCCGTCCGTATTTTTGCCGACAATCGCGTGTTTTCCTGTTCCAGTTTGGCAGCTATGCTCAACTATTGTGCAACTTTTGGCATCAGTTTCCTCTTGTCCATTTATTTGCAGCGCATTACCGGCCTCAATGCCCGTGACACGGGACTCGTCCTATTGCTCCAACCGGTGCTGATGGCGCTCTTGTCCCCTGTCACCGGAGCGCTGTCGGACCGTATCAATCCCGCCGTCCTGGCTTCTTCCGGTATGATTTTGATTACCTTCGGTCTCTCCTGTCTGGCAATCAATGTCTCTCTTTCTTCCTTCTGGCTCATTGCCCTGGCCCTGGTCATCATCGGCATCGGTTTTGCCCTGTTCACGGCGCCGAATAATAACGCGATTATGGGATCCGTGGCATCCAAATATTATGGGGCTGCTTCATCGGTCGTCAGTACGGTCCGCCTCATCGGCCAGGTCCTCAGCGTGGCCATCATCACCTTGATCCTGTCACAAAGCGGGGCTGCTGCGACATCAACCTGGTTGGCCCAGCACATCCAGCAGGCCTTCATCGTCTTCACCGTTCTCTGCGCCATCGGCATCATCCCTTCAGCCGCACGGAGTAAGTGAGTGGAAAGACTATTCCCACGTTTTCCAGATTTCCGGTACGTAGCCTATGGTAGCCTTAGTACCGTTGCGGACGATGGGCGTCTTCAAGACTTGCTGATTATCCAAGACTTTAGCATCTTTTTCATCATCGACGGCATATTGAATCAAGGCCAGCGCGTTTTTATCTTTGCATTTCGGGTTGAGCATGGCGTCGAGGCCGCCGACGGCTTGTTTGACCTTGGTATATTCGCCTTTACTCAGGCCCTTTTCTTTCAGGTCGACGAATTGGACTTTGATGTTCCGTTCTTTAAAATAGCGGATGGCTTTCTTTGTATCAAAACACTTATTCGTGCCAAAAATCTGGATATTCATGGAGTTCCTCCTTTAGTTTGAAAAAATAAAAAGTGAAATAAAAAACAAAAAGCTTTTACTTTTCGAAAATATACCTTATAATATACTTATATATTATTTATTGACATCATAAGGGGGATTTTTTATGGCTAAAAAAGAAAATAAGTTCAAGGGGTATGATATTTCAACACAAGCCGTCCATACGGGCGTCGCTTATGATGCGGAAACAGGAGCCGTCCGCCGGCCGCTGCACATGGCCAATAGCTACAAGCTGCCCGATGACCTGTCGAAGGTCAATTATTCTTCGACGGATCTGCTGATGTACGCCCGCAATGGCAACCCGAATCAGCACTGGCTGGAAGAAAAAGTCGCTGCCCTCCACGGAGCCGATGACGCCATCGTTCTGGGAAGCGGCGTCGCCGCCCTTCACGCTTTGTTCTGGACGCTGCTCAAGACAGGCGACCGCGTCGTCTATCCGAAAGTCAGCTATATGGCCGTCTATCGCCTGTTCCACGAATTATTCAACCGGAAATTCGGCGTCGAAACGGTCATGGTCGATATGACGGACCTGGAAGCCGTCAAAAAAGCGATTACGCCAGGGACGCGCCTGGTCCATATCGAAACGCCGGACAATCCAACTGACGGTATTTCGGACATTGCGGCCATTGCCAAAATCGCTCATGAAAATGGAGCGGTCTTGTCTGTCGACAATACCTTTGCATCGCCTCTCAATCAGCATCCCTTGGATTTCGGCGCTGACTTCGTCGTCGAATCGCTGACCAAATATATCAACGGCCACGGCGATGCCCAAGGAGGGGCTATCATTTCCAACGACTTGGCGACGATGGACCGGATCCGCTATGAAGCCCAGGTCAATGTCGGCTCTGTCATCAGTCCCTTCAATGCCTGGCAGATCTTCCGCGGTGCCGTCACCTTCCCTTTGCGGATGGAACGCATCAATGCGTCGACGCAAAAAATCGCAGAATGGCTGGAACAGCGCCAAAACGTCACGTTCGTTTCCTATCCCGGCCTGCCCAGCAACCCTGGCCATGAATTGGCCAAAAAGCAGATGAAACACGGTTTTGGCGGCGTTATTTCTTTTGGCATCGCTGCTGACGACAAGGCGGTCGAACGGTTCTGCGCGGCCTTGAAAGTCGTCACCTTTGCCGTCTCCCTCGGCCATGACGAAAGCCTGATTTTCCCGCAGCCGAGCTACGATGAACGCATCAATCTCTATCCGGAAAAATTCCGCAAGGGCTTCATCCGCTTCAGTATCGGCCTGGAAGATCCGGACGACATCATCGGCGACCTCAATCAGGCCTTGAAAGCCATCGGCTTATAAGGTCAGCGGAACCAACGGCTACCATATAACAAAATAGATTGGGGAATCCACCCCGACAGAAAGCGAAGCAAGGTCGAGACGACATCCGGTGTGATGACGACTCGGCCTTTTTTCACGGCCCGGAAAGATCGGCGGGCAATGACCTCTTTCGTCCCTGCCAGGGGATAATGGCGGAACTGCTGGTTCCTATCGGTCTGGATGGCCGTCGCAATAAATTCCGTGTCTTTGACCCAATACGGGCAGATGGCAGAAACGAGGATTCCCTGTGGGGCCAGTTCAGTGGCCAGGGCCCGGCTGTAGCGCAGGAGAAAGGCCTTGGTCGCCGAATAGACGGCCAGTTCCGGAATAGGCAGGAAAGCGGCACACGAACAAATCTGGACGAGGTGGCTGCCGGCCTTGCAGTATGGCAGGACTAACTGGACCAGGCTGATTGCGGCCCGGTCATTGAGGTCGACCATCTTTTCCTGAACGCCTGACGGAATCGTCATGACGGAACCCATCTTGCCGAAGCCCGCTGCATGAATCAAATAGCGGACGATAGCCCTACTATCGGTTAAGGCTTGCTGTAAAATCCGAAAGGAACCGTTCTCGGTCAGGTCCAGCGGATAGAGGCGGCTTTTCGTCTTCAAGGCCCCGGCCAGGTCTTCCAGCTGCGAACGGCGCCGGGCGACGAGCCAGATTTCATCTAAGCCTTCGTCATCCAATAATTTCACGTATTCTCTTCCCAACCCGGAAGAGGCACCGGTCACAATGGCTATATCCATGATTTCCCCTCCTGACACTTTCGATAGCACTGCAAATATTCAGCTTCGACGTCGGCAAAAGGCCGTGGTTCATAATCGGGAAGGCAATGCACCTGTGGCTGCGCACCGTCCGGCTTGTCCTGCAAGAGATAGGTCAGATCATACCAGAGGAACGCATTGTCAATGTCTTTGAGGAGCCGCGTTTCTTCTGCTGTCAAAGGCTGGCCCAGGAATTTCTCGTAAATGACGTCGAGCAGCCTGGCTTCCGTCTGACGGTAAATCGGCATGAGCTGCTTCATCGGCCGTGGTACGTCAGACATATAACATTCCGTCGCATCGTGCAATAGGGCTGCCAGGACCAGGTGAGATGGCAAATTCCTGACCCGGGCCTCCTTGGCACATTGCAGGCAATGCTGGCCAACGGAATAAAAAGTCGTCACATGGCCATTGCCCCGACAGATGAGCGACAGGGCGTGGGCAATGTCTTCGATACAGATAGCCTCGGGATTGGGATGGGTAATGTCGAAATGTTTTCCACTGTAGGTAGTGATTTGAGGAGACATGGTGTTTAGGTACTTCTTTCTCTGATTATTTTTGCGTTTTGGGGTATATTATTCCGATAAGTATTAATTATCGGAAAATCTAGGTTTTAAGCTAAAATTTCTATATCTTGCCGCCGCGTTTGCCGCCATGATTTTACAAAATCGAATCGAGTTTCTTCATGGCTTCCCGATTGCGCTTATCCGTAATAGTATCGTAAATATTAGCCGTCGTCGCAATCGAAGAATGACCTAGCCGTTTGGACACGTAGTCGAGCTCGATATTATTTTCCAACATCATCGTGGCATGGGTATGGCGGAAAGAATGGAAACTGCCGCCACCAAATTCCTTTTTGCACCACATATTAAAATAGCGCATATCATTGCTGTTCATCGGACGGCCGTCTTCGCGGGTACAGACAAAATCGCTTTCGACGTAATCGTCACCGTAAAGACGGTGGTTCTTGGCCTGCTGGGCCTTATGGCGAACCAGGGCTTTGTATAAAGTTTCATTAAAGGGAATCGTCCGGACCGATGACTTGGTCTTGGGCGTCGCCTTGCAGACAGGGATGCCTTTTTTATCATATAAGGTACTATCGACGGAAATCGTTCGGTTTTCCATGTCGATATGAGACCATTGCAAGGCCAGACATTCCCCGACACGAAGGCCTGTACAATAGGCAATCATGCAGGGAACGTAATATTTATGCCCCAGCGGAAAGGCGTGGAAAATAATCTGTATCTGCTGATGCGAAAAGATGACAGGCTTTTTCCGGGGAACGTCAAATTTCGGCATCTTGACATTGGCCATGGGATTCGTTTCGATGTACTGGCGGTTGGAAACGGCCCAGCGCATGGCATCATTGAAGACCGTGAAAATCGACTTGACCGTCGAGCGGGAATAACCATCCTGCTTCAAGCTGTTGATCCAGTCCTGAATCTCCGCCGTCGTCAGCGCATCCAAAGCTTCATTCCCGAAACGGGCACCAATATGCCATTTAATGATTCCCGCATAGGAATCGTACGTATTGGGCCCTAAATTGATACGCACATCTTTTTCCAGCCATTCCAATAAAAAATCCATCATCTTTATGACTGGCTTTTCCGAAACCGCTGCTTCATCGAGAGCCTTCATGGCCTGCCGATAGGCTTTAGCGGCCTGTGCATACGAAGTACCGCCGACGCGTTCTTCCCGCAGCCTGCCCTGACCATCTTCCGTCGGGACTTCAATCGTATAATACCATTTCTTGCCTCGTTTTCGTAAATACATATGCGGCACCTCCTTTGTTTACTATTGTACTATGAGAAAAGACAAGATGCAACAAATGTTCCTGCAAAATTTGCCGATTTAAGGAAATTTAAACAAGCACTCCATGTAATAACTCACGGAATAGTTAAATTCTCCTTATAAAGGCATTTACGGAAATTATGTAAAAATCCGGCAAAAAAAGAAACTATGTTCGACGAGGCATTCGCCCCATCATCGAACATAGTTTCTAATTGCTTTATTTGGCCGATATGGTAAAATAAAAACAGAGATAGTCCGATGGCAGCACATCGGCTCTCCTCTATGTTGGTGTTTGAAGAAGGCCGTGTACCGCAAAGGTATGCGGTTTTTTTCAACTTACAAATTATTTCTTACTAGCTGAAATAACCAGCACAATAAGCGTAGCAAAAGCTATCATCAAGGATAATGCTTCGTATACACTCATGCCGATCACCCCGCTTTCGCGAGGAAAACCGAATACATCGAACTATCTCATGAGAATAAGTTTATCATGTTTTTAGACAGACTTCAAGAAAGGGTCGCCAGCTCGTGTTAGTCTTAACGGGATCTAACATGAGCTGGCGGCTTTTTTATACTTGAACGAACGTTTTCAATGGATTTTTTGCTGAATAGCGAACAGTTTGTCCAGTTGGTCTGTCGGCAACACGTTCAGGTGGGAAATGTCGTTCCGTGCCTGATAGGCGCACTGGAACCATTCGTCGTCTTTTTCTTGGAAGAAGAGGCCCTGCCCCCGCAGGTAGTGCTGCAGGTGGCGGAGTTCCAGGTCCGTAGGCCGGTTCAGTTCTTTTCCGTATTCGTCCTGCTGGGGCAGTATCTGCTGTATCATCGTTTCGTATTTCCGGACCAGGTAACGGCGGATGTCTTCGAGGATGGGCAGGACGTGCTGCATCTGTGTTTCCAGGAGGATTGGCACCAGGTCGACCGATAGCTTTTGTTCCTGTATGACTGTTTCCGGGTGGAAGTACAGGTCCTGCCGGGCCAGGGCCAGGCAGAGGCGGCCATCCATGTCGGCGATTTTGGCGATGATGTCGGCGGCATAGTACTGCTGACACAGGTTGAGTTCTGTATCGCGCAGACAGGTCATGGCGAAATACTGGATATCATAATGATAGAGGTAATGCTTGCGGTCCAGGAGGTGTACACCGGCCATCTTGTCTCAGGCTGCCAGGACCGGAGAAGGGGCCCGGAAGACCCAGGCACTCCCCTCCTGGCCGGCCAAGCGGCCTACGGCAGCGGCGGCCTGGGCCAGCCAGGGACAGTCACCGGAAGCGGAATCGACAAAAAAGACGTAATGCTGCAGCCCGGACTGACGGATCAGGCTGGTCAGCGGCGATTCATCTAAGGGGTCGAAGCGGAACTGGGGTGCATATTGCTGGGCGATGAAGGCTGTAAAGGCATTGACATCGTCAAAATCATCGGCAGCGATGCGCACGTAATGGCAGTCACAGTCATAGCTGGAAATGCGGTCTTTCAGGGCTTCCGTGAACACGTCATCATCTAAGTCGGCATCCATGGCCAGGCACTGCTGGTCCAGGATGGCCCTGGCGATTTCCTTGACATATTTATGAGGTCCGGCGACTTCACGCCACCAGATATCGCCGGCTCCTTCATTCCATTCACGCGTTTCCATATTCTCTCAGCTTCCTTTCGATATCGTCCCAATCGCCCATCATCATGTAGAAGTTGTAGCGGTTGAAGACATAGCCCTTCCCGCCTTCTTCCTGATGGAGGATGTTCAAATCGGTCATTTCATCAATCAGGGCCTGGAGCTGTTCATCTCGCATGTCGGCGATTTTATGGACTTCGTAAGCGGCGCACACATCCCGGATGGTGTCGAGGGTGACCGGCACGACCCGCTGCCGTTCATACTGGTACTGATAGGCGACGACGAGGGCGATGATGGCATAGTAATTGTCCGCATCCAGTTCCAGGGTAATCATGAAGAGCTGGTTCTTGTATTGGCTGCGGATACTTTCGACGAGGTTCTTGCCGTAATACTGGATCAGTCCCGGGAAGTAATTGGTCTGGGCCAGGATAGTGCTGATAATATCCTGGTTGCGGATTTCAAAACCCAGGTAGCTGAGCGGTTTTAAGAGGAGTTCGTTCGCTTCCAGGTATCCGAAGGGCTTGACGACCAGGTGGTCCAGCTGGGCGAAGACGGTATTATCGCCTAACTGTCTCCGGTCGAAGCGGATGACGTTGTGCAGGCCGGCAAAGATGAATTTGAAATGGCCCGGCACGTAGTCGCGGATGTCCTTTAGCACTTCAATAGGACGATTCTGCTGAGCCGCCGCATCGACGAGGAAATGGTCCGATTCGTCATAGAGAATCATGAGCTTGTCGATGTTTTTCTTTCCTTGTGACCACAGGTCTTTCAAGCTCCGCCCCAGTTCATCCCACGTCCGGACATGTTTGTTCAGGATGCCTGCCCGCCGGAGTTCGTCGCACGTATCGCCTAAGACGGCGTCGCCATCTTTGTTCTTGATGTCGAGGTAAATGGCATAGTTCCCCTGTTCCGGATGGTGGGCCAGGTAACGGGTCTGCCGCAGGAGGGCACTCTTGCCCAGCTGCCGGCCGCCATAGACGAAGACCGGACCGGCCATGTCCTGGATGGCTGCCAATTCAGCCGACCGGCCAATGAACATTTCCGGTGGAATCCGGGCTTCACTGATGAAGGGCTGGACATAGGCAAAGGGCAAGGCCAGGGCCAGCAGCTTATCGTTGCGGTCGTTCTTTTCAAAATGCGTCAGATACAGGGCCAGGACCCGGTCCAGGACCAGGACGTTCTGCATATCCAGGTTGGTCTTCATGAGTCTGGCCAGTTCGCGCCGATCCGAAAGGGTCAGGGCGGAGTCGAGGAAAAAGAGGGTCCCCTTTTCTTTGGCTACACTGAGCTGGGATATTTCATTGACGATGCTCTGCGGCGTGTGGCTGCCCCGGAAGAGGACGACATTCAGCCCATTGTAGTAGGCGCCGCTGCCAAAGACGGCAAAAGGATGGTGGAACCGGGGCGGATTCTTTTCGAACTTCACACTGTAACAGGTACAATTCTTTTCGGCCCGGCTGACCTGGATATCGGCGATGTTCCCATATCCCAGGCCCTCTAACAAGGGCTTCATCGATTTGCCGGGGGCGCTGGATTCAGCCGACCAGGCTTCGACGAAGTCGAGGCCGTCCTTTTCCTTGCGGTTTAGGCGGTCATAGACCCGTTTATTGCGGATTCCCGGTTTCTGGTCATAAATATTCTTTAGAGATAATTTTTTATTCTTGTTGCACAAATCGAATTCGGCCTGGTACTGTTCCAGGAATTGCGTGAACGTCTTCAGGCCGAAATCACCTTGATAATTCAGGATGAGCTTCATTTCACGAGGGCTCTTGTGAGCACAGCGGTGCAGGTAGTCTTCGACGATGGTCAGGTTGCCATGGTCGAGCCAGGCCTGAATCGGGTCCAGCCAGGACAAGTCTTCCTCCTGGATTTGGGAGCGGAACTGGTCCAATTCGCGCTGCACGCTCTGACGGCGCGGTTCCGCTTCTTCATCGATGTGTTTCAGGCAGCTCTGGAGCAAGTCCTTATACAGGGCAAAGTTCTGGGTCTTTTTGAAGTGGCTTCGGGCGGTATCGGCTACGGAAAAATAATGTTCCATCCGTTCTTTGCCGATGATTTTTCCATAGTTGGCCGCCAGTTCGACGTCGCTCCGGTAATTTTCCGTATCGGCTGCGGCATACTGCAACCCGTACTGCAAGACCGTATCCCGCTTCCCGACGCGCTTTACCGCATCATCCAGGCCGGCGATTTGTCGGGCTATGCCCAAATTATAAACACGGACAGCCTGATGATAGGCGTCCTGCCAGGAAAGGTCTGCTGTCGGCTGGGTCAGGAGCATACGGATATACTGCTGCAGGCGCGGGACGAGCGGGTATTCCCCGTCATAGTCCGGCATCAAATCGGGCAGATAATCCGAATCCAGTTCAAAGGCGTTGGCTTTTAGTAAAGGGGCATAGTAAGGTTCGCCGCTGGAACAGCCCTGGAACTGCCGGGTCAAGTCGTCCAATAAGGCCTGAAGCACGGCTTTCGCCAGCTCATCCATCACGGTATCTACGGTCTGTCCGACCAGATCCGCTTGGGCCTGCTGTAACAGGTCCAGCCCTTTTTGCCGTTGCTGCGCCAAGACGTCCGGTGAAAGGCCATGCTGGTTCTGCTCATGCTGTGCCGCCTGTTTGGCCAGGATATAGCGGCAAAGGATGAGCACGGATTTCTTGATCAATTTGATTTGCTGCGTCGCATCTTTTCCCAGGAAGCGTTCGTTCTTTCGTTCGCCTACGGGAATACTGAACCAAACGCTGTCCAAATATTCTTTTACTTTATTTTCATTGACCAGACGGTCTTCAATCCGATTTACTGGCGTATCCGCTGTCAAGGGCGCATTAAGGAAGGTATTACAAAAATCGCTGAGTTCCGTAAGATCGAAGGCATCGACGTCTTTGAAATACGGGATGACCTGCCCATGGCCGCCGTATAACTGAGCGCGAAGGCCCCGCAGCCGGGGATGGGGCGACGGCTTCCGTTCATCCATGCACAGGGCCTGGTACTGTTCGGCTACGGCCTGACGGGCCCCATCGAGATCGACAGGCTGGCGGTCCGATGCGTGCTGCTGCAGACCATAGGCCAAGGACATACCTTGGGGGACCATGGCGGCAGCATTCAGGACATCCCGGGACTGGCCCATTTCGATGGCCGGCAGGGAAATCATGGAATCCCAGAAATCGAAGCCGTCGGAATGGGCAGCCGGGTCATACAGCGGATCGTCGAGGATATAGGCGATTTCATCAGACAAAGCGTCCCAAGCTTCTTCGTTAGGACCAGCCGTGCTGGCCAGGGCATGGAGCCAGAAACTGCCTTCGGCCCGATGGCCTTTCTGGAGCAGCTGGCAGAAGGAATGCAAAGCGTCGGCCCTATCCGTGACTGCATCAGCCGTCGAGTCAGGAACTGCTTCTTCTGACGGTGCCGATTCTGGCTGGGCTTCTTCCGTTTTTTCTGTTTCTTCCGGTTCTTCTGGTACCCCAGGTGCATCGGATTCATCTGGCCCATCCAGGTCCGGGACTTCCGCGACATGTTCATTGAGGAACAGCATTTTCTGCGTCTTTTCCCGGATATCCAGGCAATCGGGAATATCCACTTCGGCTTTCTTCACAGCTACGGCAAAGAGGTCATCAGCCGTCAGGACTTCGCCTTTTGACGAAAAGAGAAAATCCCCCTTTTCATCGGGATGGGTCAAGGCCACATAGATATCTTCGGTCCCGAAGCGGGTCAGCCAGGGCTTGGCGTATTCCCGAGAATCGGTCAGGAGCAGCTTGACAGCCGTCGATTTCGCCAGGTACTGGAAGTCTTTCTGATCGGCTTCCGGCTCGGCTTCAGAAAAAGGTGGCCTGATGAGGAGGTATGCCGGCAGGAAGGTTCCATCATCGACCACCATGGACTTCCCAAAAATCACATAGCCAAAAAATGCTTGGCGCTGATCCCTGAAAAAGGCTATTTCATAGGGACTGTGATCCAATACCTGAAGGACGAAGCGCTCCATTTCATATAAGCGGCTGAAGCAGGTCCAGTCCGTCATTCTCGTAAAATATGGGATGTCGAAATATTTGCGCACTTTGTCGCGCTTCAAGACGTCATACGTCTCTGGCGTGAGCCGGTAAAAGGGCTGCGTTCCCCACTGATATTTGGCGACCAGGCCCCAGTCCAAGAAGCGGTTTCGGATGGCTTGGAGACTGTTTGCAAAAGTATGGGCGCCCATTTTTTTCTGCCGCTCCTGCAAGCCCCTCGACAGCCGGGCTTCGTCCCCTTCCCCGACAAAATCATGGAAACAGAGGGCCATGAGCCAGAAGATAGCCATCCCTTCGGTCTGTTCAGCGAACGGCTGGATGTCATGGGTCAGGCCAGGCTGATATCGCCGCCGAACTGGCTGCGCAGGGAATCGGCCAGGTCCCGGTCCAAGAGGGGGCCGTCGAAGTGGACGGCTTCCAGGAAGCGGATATATTTTTCTGCCCGTGCCGATAGATAGTAAAATCCTGCACCGTTTTTTTATCCAGTATTTACGCGTTTCATACATTCCTTTGCTATGCTGAAAGGACTAAGCACAGAAAAGGAATGATGGATAGTGAAGAAACTGACGTATGAAAATATTGCCCATGCGAAAGAGTTGAATGTCTATTTAGAACAGGGGAACCGGGTCCTCGATGCCTTGGGGTATACGGACCATTCGCAAAAACATACGGCCAAAGTGGCTGTGACGGCCGGTAAAATTCTAAAGAAACTCGGCTATGACGCCCACACGGTGGAACTCGTGCGCATCGCGGGGTATATGCATGACCTGGGGAACAGCATCAACCGCGTGGATCATGCCCATACAGGGGCTCTCATGGCCTTTCATTTCCTGCGCGACTGGGGTGCACCGCCAGAAGATATTGCGGCCATCATCTCGGCTATCGGTCAGCATGATGAACGAAGCGGCATCGCTTTCGACCCTATTTCGGCAGCCTTAATCTTGGCCGACAAGAGCGACGTCCGCCGGGACCGCGTCCGCAACACCGTACCGGAAACTTTCGACAAGCACGACCGCGTCAATTATGCGGCCTTGTCTTCAAAGCTCCACGTCGATACGCACAAGAAAGTCATTACTTTGAACATCGAGCTCGATGAATCGATTTGTTCTATGATTGATTATTTTGAAATCTTTTCCCAGCGCATGCTCATGTGCAAGCGGGCTGCCGAAGTCCTAGGCCTGCGCTTCAAATTGGTAGCTAATGGCAATAAAATCGCATGACGCGTTTGGTTGTCATATAATTATGAAAAAACATACATATTTCGTAGCTTATCGAAAAAAAGGCGACACCTAATTTTTAACATTTAGGCATGTCGCCTTTTCTTTTCCATGATACACTTATAATATAGTTTAAAATATGTTGCAGAGAAAGGAATCATACTTATGCTACGTTATGGAAAAGGAACACTTCTCTCTACGGTCCTGGCCGGACTGATGGCCCTGTCCCTGCTGACGGCAGGATGCGGCAATGCGGCACAGACTAAGAGTACTGCCGTTTCAGTCAAAGCCATGAAAGTCCTCCAGCAGGATACGGCTGTGAGCCACGACTATTCAGGGCAGATCAAATCGACTAACTCCGTCACAATCAAGCCCCGCGTCTCCGGGGAAATCGTGGAGAAATACTTCACATCTGGCGCTCCTGTCGAAAAGGGGCAGGCCTTATATAAAATCGACGACCGCCAATATGAATCGGAAGTCCTCTCGGCTAAATCGAATGTCGATAAGGCCCGGACGACGCTCAATAACTCTCTCGTCGACTTGAACCGCTATCAGCAGCTGGCAGCATCCGGCGCCGTAGCGGAACAGACTTTGACGAATCAGCAAGCCACGGTAGACAGCAATCAGTCGAGTTACGACGATGCCAATGCCCTCTTGCAGAAGGCCCAGGAAAATTTAGACGATACGATCATCAGGTCGCCGATTGCCGGCAAGCTTTCTGTCGACGATGTCCCCAGCGGTACCTATGTCACGGCTGGCAATACGGCGTTAGTATCGGTCGGTTCGATCAACCCTATCTACGTCCAGTTCTCGATCAGTGAAAATGAATTCTTGAACTTCCGCATGGCTGATGACAAGGATGTCAATGGGCCAGAAAATCATACGCCGCCGACAGCATCCCTGACCTTGAGCAACGGCAAGAAATACGACGAAATCTCAACATCATACCAGTTCGACCGGGAAGTCTCGGACAGTACGGGGACGATTACGGTCAAGGCCCTCTTCAATAATGCCGATGGCGTCCTCCTGCCGGGGATGTTCGCCCGCGTCGTCACCTTAGGCGACCAAGTCGGCAGCTACTATATCGTCAAGAGCGGTCTCGACAAGGATGATGTCGTCGTCGTTGAAGGCTTGAGCAATCTGAAATGACTCTTCTTCTACGTCGTCCGTATCGCTTACGGCTAAATAAGGAGGCGCGTCATGTCTAGTTTCTTTATCCGACGGCCTATTTTCGCCATCGTCATTTCCATTATTATCGTCATCTTGGGGGCCTTATCCCTCCTCTCCCTGCCGATTGCCCAATATCCGCAGATTTCGCCGCCGACAGTCAATCTGAGTACGACGTACACCGGCGCTAATGCGACGATCGTCAATCAGACTGTCTCCCAAGTCATCGAAGACCAGCTCAAAGGCGTCGACGATATGTCTTATATGTCCTCGACGTCGAGTAACGACGGCTCGTATAGCCTGTCTGTCGTTTTCAGCTTGGACAGTGACGGCAATACAGATGCCATCAACGTCCAGAACGACGCCAACCTGGCCAAAAACAGCCTGCCCAGCGACGTACAGACCCAGGGGCTGACCGTTCGCAGGTCGTCAGGCGACATGGTCCTCATGGCTAACCTTTATTCGCCGAACGGAACGTATAACCAGGCTTTCCTCAAGAATTACGCCGATATTTACTTGCTCGATAAAATCCAGCGCATCGACGGCGTCGGCAACGTCAATACCTTTGGTTCCAGCTATGCCATGCGCGTCTGGCTCAATCCGGAAAAACTGGCTGAACGCGGCCTGACCGTATCGGACGTCGTCTCGGCCATCAAAGAACAGAATATGTCGGCTCCGGCCGGGACCATCGGCAGCCTGCCGGCTCCGGCCACACAGGAAAAGCAATACAGCGCTAAAGTCGAAGGCCAATTGACGACGCCGGAACAATTCGGCAATATTATCTTGAAATCGGCTTCAAACGGCCAATTCGTCTACCTCAAGGATGTAGCCAACATCCAGACGGGGACGCAGAACGAAAGCAGCAATTCCAAGATTAACGGGAAGACCGGTATCGGCTTCGGTATCCAGCTTTCCAGTGACGCCAATGCTTTAGATACGATTACGGAAGTCAAGAAGGTTCTGGACCAGGCTAAGGAAACATTCCCGCCTGACCTGGATTATACCATCGTCATGGACAATACGAATTTCATCAATGCTTCGATTAACGAAGTCAAAGATACCTTCGTCGAATCGCTGCTCCTGGTCATCCTCGTCGTCTTCGTCTTTCTGCAGAAATGGCGGACGACGCTTATCCCAGTCCTGGCCGTTCCTGTTTCTATCGTCGGTACTTTTGCTTCTTTCAAAATCCTCGATTTCACCATCAATACGCTGACCCTGTTCGCCATGGTCTTGGCCATCGGCCTGGTCGTCGACGACGCCATCGTCGTCATTGAAAATGTTGAAGAGCATATGTCCAAGGATAAACTGTCTGCTAAGGATGCGACGGAAGCAGCCATGAAAGAAGTCCAAGGGCCCATCATCGCTACGACAGCCGTCTTGGCTTCGATTTTCATTCCCGTCGCTTTCATCGGCGGTGTCACTGGCGTCCTGTACAAGCAGTTCGCCGTGACCATCACCATTTCCGTCGTCATCTCGGCCTTCGTCGCCCTGACCTTGACGCCGGCCTTATGCGGCATTCTCCTGAAGCCCGATGATAAGGCCATCCAGGCCGGGCCGCTGGGAGCCTTCTTCCGCGGGTTCAACCGGGCTTTCGACCATTTCAAGGACCGTTACACCGGCAAAGTCGGCTGGATGATCCGTCATCTGAAATATGCCTCTGTCTTCCTCATCTTGGTCACGGGCCTCATGGGCATCTGCTACCAGGTCCTGCCTTCGACGTTTGTCCCCGATGAAGACCAAGGCGTGTTCATGGCCAGCATCACCATGCCTGAAGGGACTTCCTTGAACCAGACCATCAAGACTGTCGACGCGGCAGCGGAAGAGACACGGCAGATTCCCGGTGTCAAAGATGTCATGACCCACGCTGGCGGTTCCACGTCGAATACGGGCAATCTCTATGTCGCGCTGGAAAATTGGGATGACCGCCAATCGAACGACCTCAGCGCCAAATCGATTATTGCCAAATTCAATAAGACCGTCGTTCCCAAGCATCCCGAAGCCCGTGTAGCGGCTTTTAATCCGTCATCCCTGCCCGGCATGGGCCAGGAAGGCGGCTGGACCATGCAGCTCATGGATAATACGGGCCTGTCCGATACGGAACTGGGAAACGCAGCCAATCAGGTAGTCGCTGCCTGCTCCCAGCGGCCGGAATTATCTGGTGTCCGCACGAGTTACGCCACCAATACGCCAAGCGTCGCTTATACGGTAGACCGCGAAAAAATTAAGAACCTGGGCATTGAACTGTCTGACGTTTTCACAGCGCTCCAGACCAACTTCGGCGGTTCGTCGGTCAATGACTTCACCCAGTTCGGCCGTTCGTACAAGGTCATCGTCCAGGCCGACACGTCGTACCGTTCTCAGGCAGACAGCCTGAAATTCATTTCCGTCAAGTCGTCGTCAGGGAAAATGGTTCCCCTCGATACGCTGCTGACCAGTTCGATGACCACAGGTCCGTCGTCAATTACCCGTTTTAATGGCGTCCGCAGTGTCACCATCCAAGGCAGTGCTGCCAGCGGCTACAGCTCTGGCGAAGCCATGGCAGCAGCCGAAGAAGCGGCCAAGAGCGTCATGCCTACGGGGATGACCATCGAATGGTCCGGCCAGAGCCGCGAAGAAAGCACCTCGTCCAGTTCAACGACGAAAATTCTGATTATGGCTCTGGTCTTTGCCTTTCTCTGCCTGGCGGCCCTCTATGAAAGCTGGTCCATGCCGTTCGCCGTCTTATTCACTGTACCGACGGGTATCTTTGGAGCCGTCGGCTCAGAATATATCATCCGCCAGCTGGCAACTTTGTTCAATGCCAACACGAGCAGCTTTTTGAACAGTGTCTACATGCAAATCGGCGTCATCATGATTATCGGCTTGGCAGCTAAGAACGCCATCCTCATCGTCGAATTCGCCAAAGAGCGCGTCGACAAGGGCATCGACCCGATGGAAGCCGTCGTCATCGCCTCCAAGCTTCGCCTGCGGCCAATCCTTATGACAGCCTTTACAGCCATCATCGGCTGTCTGCCCCTGGCCTTTGCCAGCGGAGCTGGTGCTGGAGCCCGCTGCGGCATGGGTGTTGCCGTTGTCGGCGGTATGACCTTTGCCACCCTATGCGGCCTGCTCCTTATCCCGGCATTCTATATCATCTCCGAAAAAATGGCCCGCAACTTCTGGAAAGCCACGGGACTGAAACGAATCAAATTCAAATACCGCATGTTGAGGCGGTGAAAAAAAGCTTGTCGCATGTGCGACAAGCTTTTTTAAGTGGTTAGTAGCTAGTGGTTAGCGGATGGTTTTAAATTTAAAGCAATCGCCTCAAACATCATACATCAAACCTCAAAC
>OGRF01001165.1_pt1 | contig 18913 bp, 13 predicted proteins | sample 1553381 | NCBI WGS metagenome assembly OGRF01 (sample SAMEA2580060, study PRJEB22360) | human gut metagenome | biome: human gut; feature: human-associated habitat; material: faeces | place: Denmark | collected 2008/2010
GATTCTGACCGTAATCAAAGCAGGGACCTCCTAACAGATGGTTGGCACCGCAGCCGTGGCAGGCACGGTTGCAGGGCTGGGTGGTCTGGGCGGCAAGGGCCTTGTTGTACTCCCGCACCAGATATTCGTGGGTCACACCGTAGTCCATATGGCTCCACGGAGTCACCTCGTCCAGCCCAATGGGACGCTGGCAGTAGAACTTGGGATCAATGCCCAGATCCTCAAACACCTGCATCCAGGTATCATACTTGAAGCACTCTTCCCAGCCGTCAAAGTAACAGCCCCGCTTGTAGGCTTCCAGAATAACAGGAGCCAGACGGCGGTCGCCCTTGGCGAACACGCCCTCCAGAAAACTGGTGGTGCTGTCGTGGTAGTTCACCTTGATCTTGCGGCTGTGGACGCTTTCCAGCAGGTGCTTCTGCTTGGCCTGCAGGCTTTCCTCCGTGTCCATGGGCACGAACTGGAAAGGCGTATGGGGCTTGGGCACAAAGCAGGCACAGCTGATGGTCACCTGCACACCCCTGCCCTTGGCGTGCCTGGGGTTGGAGTAATAGAGATCTACCACCTTCTGGGCGGTCTCGGCAATGCCCTCGATGTCCTCCATCGTCTCGGTAGGCAGACCCATCATAAAGTAGAGCTTGACCGAGGAATAGCCGTTGGCAAAGGCCAGTGAGCAGGTCTTTTCGATCTCGTCCCAGGTAACATTCTTGTTAATGACATCCCGCAGGCGCTGGGTACCGGCCTCGGCCGCAAAGGTCAGGCCGCTCTTGCGCACCTTTGTGGTCTTTTCGATCAGGCTCTGGGAGAAGTTGTCCATCCGCAGGGAGGGCAGCGAGAGGCTGACGTGCTCCTTGGGGGCCCACTCATTCAGATCATCCAGCAGTTCTTCCAGCTGGCCGTGGTCGGAGGTGGACAGGCTGGACAGGCTCAGCTCCTCATAGCCGGTGTTGGCGCACAGATCCTGTGCCGCCTTATTCAGTAGACTGGCATCCCGCTGGCGCATGGGGCGGTACAGGAAGCCCGCCTGACAGAACCGGCAGCCGCGCACACAGCCGCGCAGCACCTCAATGCTGGCACGATCCTGGATGGCCCCCACCATGGGCACAACAAAGTTCGTTGGCGGGGCAAACTCGTTCAGATCCTTGATGATGGCCTTGGTGATGACCGCCGGGATGCCCGGCTCGTTGGGGGTAATGGCCTTGACCCGGCCGTCCTCAAAGTAGGTCACATCGTAGAAGGCAGGGATATAGACCCCGGGGATCTTTGCAATGCGGCGCAGCAGCTCCTTTTTGGAGACGCTGCCCTCTTTCTTGGCACGCTCGATCTCGGCGCAGATGGAAGGCAGCTGGTTCTCACCCTCACCCAGCTGGATGACATCAAAGAAATCCGCAATGGGTTCCGAGTTGCAGGCGCAGGGGCCGCCCGCCACGATCAGGGGCCAGTGCTCGTCGCGGTCCTTTGCGTAGAACGGAATGTGCGCCAGATCGAGCATGGCCAGAATGTTGGTGTAGGAAAGCTCGTACTGCAGGGTAAAGCCCACCGCATCAAAATCGGTCAGGGGGTCCTTGCTCTCCATAGTGTACAGGGGCAGGTCCAGCCGCTCCATCTCAGCCTTCATATCCAGCCAGGGCATAAAGGCTCGCTCACACCACCAGTTCTCATGGCTGTTGAGCAGCTCGTACAGGATCTTCTCACCGAGGAAGGACATGCCCACCTCGTAGGTATCCGGGAAGCAGAATGCAAACCGGACATCCACCTTTTCTTTGTCTTTATACACGCTGCCCGGTTCGCCGCCGGTGTAACGGCCCGGCTTCTGCACCCGGCCCAGCGCTTCTTTCAGCTTGGGATCAAACATCAAGTTCCTCCATTGACAGAACAGTTTTACTTCATTCGTTTTATTGTACCCGATTCTGCCGGGAAATGCAATCATTGTTTTGGAGGCACCACCATCCGCACGCCGCCAGCTGTGCCCCATCCAGCGGCGGGATGGGCAGGAGGTTGAAGGCTCCGGTCAGGAGGTTGGCCGTCAGAAAGGCACTGGCCCGGATGGTGGCCCGCTGTTCCAGCCGAAGCATCCAGAGCCCGGCCAGCACCAAATTCACCGCAGGGCCTGCCGCGGCAAGGAGAGCGGTCTGCCACAGGGTCATTTCCCTGCCCCGGGTGCGCATACAAAAGCCGGTAAGGGTGACTTCAATGACCGGAAACTGCCCAAACAGGGCAAGATATACCCCAATGTGCCCCCACTCATGCAGGAATGCTGCCAGCAGCCCCAGCCGCAGAAACCCGCTTGCATCGAAATAGAGCAGAACGTACAGCGCCCCGCAGAGCAGCAACGGGTCCCGGAACACAAGCGGCCCATACCGGAATCGATGCCGCATCATGGCAGGCTCAGTGCGGCAGAAGGATCATACCGGATGCCGCCTGTCAGAAATTCAAAGTGCAGGTGTGCCCCGGTGGCACGGCCCGTCTGTCCAGCAGTGCCCAGCCGCTGGCCTGCTGTAACCACCTCCCCGGCCCGGACATAGAGATACTGCATGTGGGCATAGAGCGTTTCCTGCCCGTCCCCATGGGTCAGCCGGACATAGTTGCCGTAAGCGGTTCCACGCCGGGCGGCGGTCACCACGCCGTCCAGTGCCGCAAGGACCGGTGTGCCCTCCGCGCAGGCAAGGTCCACGCCCCGGTGGAAGGCTTTTTCCCCGGTAAAGGGATCCTTCCGCCAGCCATAAGGGTCAGAGACACGCCACGCCGCCGTTTCCAGCGGGAAGCAGAGCGTCTGCCCCGGCTTTGCCTGTTTCAGGCTGGCTCCCGCCGGGACATTTTTGCCCGCACAGACCGGGAGCACTCTGCCCGCCAGCAGTATGATCAGCAGCGCCGTCAGAGCCAGCACCGCCGCCCGTTGATATCGCTTGTGTTTCCCTGCTCGTCCATGTTTTGCCTGCATCTTTTCGCCCTCCGTTCTGGAAAGTGTATGCAGAAGGAAGATCACTGAGAACCAAAACACCCCCTGGGAGATTTCCCAGAGGGTGCTCGTTCCGTATTTACCGGCGGAGCCAGTCATGGAGCCGCTGGAAGAGGCTGGGGTGGCCGTGCCGTTCCGCGCGATCAACAGCGTGCGGTGCGGGTGCGCTCTGCACGGCCGGAGCAGGTGCTGCTTTCACCGTGGCAGGCTGTTTTGCTGGTTCTGCGGGCTGCTCCGCCACCTGAACCGGCTCCGGTCTCGTTTCGGGCTCAGACGGCCGTTCCGGTGCCTTTATTTCAGGCTGCTCCGGTTCTGCTGCAGAAGCGGTATCCCGGGCGAGCCAGTCATCCCGGAGCAGATCGTACATGTCCATCTGGCCGTTGACAAGGGGCTCACCGGGGGCCGCTTTCACCTTCTGATAGCTGCCGTCTGCCCGCATCTCCCGGGCATTGACGTTATCCCTCAGCTGCAATTGGAGGATATCGCTCAGCTTCTGGATGAGGACAGGGTCCTCCACCCGGACACCCACCTCCACGCGGCACTCGGTGTTGCGGGTGAGGAAATCGCCGGAGGCGATATAGATGCGGGTGGTCACGCCATCGTAGAAGCTGTAGATGCGGCCATGCTCAAGGTAGCGGCCCACCAGACTGCGGATATGCAGGTTCTCGGTCTTGCCCGGCACCTCGGCGCGGACACAGCAGATGCCGCGCACGATCATATCGATGCGAACCCCTGCACAGCTGGCTTCTTCGAGCTTCAGGATGATATCCCGATCCGAGATGGAGTTGTTTTTCAGGATCATGGACGCTGGGCGGCCCAGCTTGGCGGCATTGATGACCCGGTCCATCTCGTCCAGCAGCACGCTCTTGAAGCGCAGAGGAGCCACCAGCATCTTCTCGGTGGTCTCCGTCAGCTTCTGCACGGCAAGGTTCTGGAACACGTTGGAGGCTTCCTCACCGATGCCCAGATCTGCCGTGATGAATGAATAATCGGTATAGAGCTCGCTGGTCTTTTCGTTGTAGTTGCCGGTGCCGATCTGGGTGATATAGCTGTATCCCTGCGGGCCCTTCTTGGTGATGAGGGTCAGCTTGGAGTGCACCTTGTAATCATCAAAGCCATAGAGAATGGTACAGCCAGCCTCTTCCAGCTGCTTGGACCAGTCGATGTTGTTCTGCTCGTCAAAGCGGGCACGCAGCTCTACCAGAGCCACCACTTCCTTGCCGTTTTCGGCGGCTTCGATCAGGGCCTGCACGATCTGGGATTCCCGCGCCATCCGGTAAAGGGTCATCTTAATGGAGATGACCTCCGGATCCCGCGCGGCCTTTTTCAGCATCGCGATGAAGGGACGGATGGACTGATACGGATAACTGAGCAGGACATCGTGCTTTTCCACCTCGGCAGCAAGGTCATAATCCTGGGGCGGCAGCATGGGCCGGGCCGAGGGATAGAATAGCTCCGGATTGCCCTCGGCCTCCATTTTACCGGTGAGCTTGTAGAAGAAGCTCAGATCCAGTGGGCTCTTCTGGGCAAACACCCGCTTATGGCTCAGCTCCAATTTATCGCAGAGGAGACGCAGGATCTCCTGCGGGGCCGTGGGAGTTACCTGCAGGCGGACAGCGGCCAGCTTGCGGCGGCGCTTGAGCAGGTCGGCCATGATCTCGCGGTAATCGATATCATGGTCCATCATGCCCTCTTTTACATCAATGTCGGCGTTGCGGGTGACGCGGAACAGGCACTTTTCCTGGACGGCATCCTTGCCGAAGATAAGGGACGCATAGTGGAGCACCAGTTCCTCTGTCAGGGCAAACTCGGTCTTGCCCTCCCGGCGCACCAGGATCAGCCGCTCCATCTGGCTGGAGATGGGGATCATGCCAAGGCTCTGGCCCTCTTTCTCCTTGAGCAGAGCGCCGAGGTAGATCTCCTTATTGCGCAGGAATGGGAACGGGTGGCGGTTGTCCACGATCTGCGGGCTGAGGATGGGGAACAGCTCGTTCTGGAAGTATTTTTTCCAGAAACGCTCCTGCTCCTTATCCATCGCATCAAAGTTTACCTTTTTATAGCCGCAGGCATCCAGATTTTCCAGCGCCTTCTCGTAGTATTTATCGCAGTCCTCCTGCAGATGGGCAACTTTGGGCATGATGGCGTTCAGCTGTTCCTCGGCCGTCATGTTGGTCTTGTTCTCACGCTTGTCTTTGTCCTTCTGACTGCGTGCAAGGTTGGCGCGCTCCTGCAGAGAGCCCACACGCACCATAAAAAATTCATCCAGATTGGAGCCATAAATGGCAAGGAATTTCACCTGCTCTGCCAGCGGGACATTCTTATCCTTGCCCAGCACCAGCACACGGCGGTTAAAGTCCAGCCAGCTGAGTTCACGGTTGATGAAGATCGTATCCTCTTTCATAGTAGTTTACTCCCTTTTTCCCTGACCTGCGGCTTTCGCCGCAGCGCTTCAGCTCACGTAAGCAAGCCCATCCCACTCAGCCACCACCGCTTCTGTCAGGCCGGGCACGGCGGCGGCCTCTTCCACCGCGGCAAAGCGCCCATATTGCTCCCGGTATTCGATGATGGCCCGGGCGCGCTGCTCCCCCACTCCCGGCAGGGTGCAGAGAGCGTCCTGCCCGGCGGTGTTCAGATCGACCCGCGCCAGCTGGATGAGCGGTGTTTCACTCCCGGCTGCACGGCCCGGCCCTGTCTGCCGCGGAACGGCAAACCCAAACGCCAGCGCGACGCACACCGCGCAGACAAGGGCCGCTGTCCACAGAAATCTCTGTTCCGTTTTTGTGAGACTGGCTTTCTTCATTCCATTGTACCCGACTTTCTCTGAAAAAGAAAGCCCTCTGCGGAGAATTTGCAGAGAGCTTTACAATGATTTTACGCAGAAGTTTCCGCACGGCGCACCATGCCGTACAAAAGCTCTGCCGCTGCACCGGTATCGTGGTCAGTCAGGGTCATCCGGTTGGCGGCAAGGCGCAGTTCAGGCGCGGCATCCGCAGGCACAACGCTCTCTCCCGCCAGATGGACAAGGTCGAGCATCTGGGTGCAGCCGGCCAGCACCGTCAGCTGCTCGGCAGCATAGCCGGAGGGAGGACAGACGGCGTTGAGCATGGCACTGCCTGAGACAAGGCCCGGGGTAAGCACCAGCGTATCCTGTGCAAGGCGCTCCGCATGCAGGAAGGCTGCCGCGTCCCCCAGCGCCTTTTGCAGCGTGGGCAGAATGGGCATCTGCTTTTTGTCCTGATAGAACAGGATGCGCAGCACGTCCTCGCCCTTGACATCGGCGGCGTTGCTCAGCACAAAGGGAGTCCACTCCTGCTTGAGGTGGAACACCAATCCCTCGCTCATCCGCACAGCGCGGGTGGAGCCATCGCGCATCTGCAGGGCAATGCCCACGCCGGACAGGGAGGGCAGCATCTTCAGGACAGACTCCTCCATCCCCTCAAAGCTGCACAGCGCGGTGCCGGAGCCCTCCGAAAAGTTGTAGGCCAGTGTGCCGCCGCAGACCAGCGCGGGCGCACTGAGCCGCACCCCGCCCAACAGAGAGCGGACCGCCCGGGGCGAGCGCTGAGAGAAAACGGTCAGCCTGCCGCCCCTGCTGGCAAAAAGCTGCAGCACGTCCCGCTGGAGCTGGGGCAGATTGCCTGCGGCATCCAGCAGCAGGCTGTCCAGATCACAGAGGACTAAGGTCTGGTCAATGGTCGTCTCATTCATAGGGTATTTCCTCCTGTGCGCTGACGGAGCGTGGTCAAGAAGCGGGTGAAGTAATCCGGCAGCTCAGAATCGAACCGCAGGTGTTCCCCCGTGATGGGGTGAACAAACCCCAGCGTTTTTGCATGCAGGCACTGCCCATGCAGGCTGGTGATGCAGTTGTGGGGGCCGTACACCGGGTCGCCCGCCACCGGGTGGTGGATGGAAGCCATGTGAACGCGGATCTGGTGGGTACGGCCCGTTTTCAGGCGGCACTCCAGCATCGTGAACTCGCCCAGCCGTTCCAACACCTTGTAGCCGGTATAGGCGTACTTTGTGTGGGGCTCACTGGCCGGATAGACCGCCATCTTCTTGCGGTCGGTCTTGCTGCGGCCCAGGTTGCTCTCCACAAAGCCCTCATCCTGGGCAAAGCCGCCATAGACGATGGTATTGTAGGCCCGCTCCACGCTGTGCACTGCCATCTGCTGGGAAAGGCCGATGTGGGTTGCATCATCCTTTGCCACCACCAGCAGACCGCTGGTGTCCTTATCGATGCGGTGGACGATGCCGGGCCGGATCTCGCCGCCAATGCCGGAAAGGCTGCCCTTGCAGTGCCAGAGCAGAGCGTTGACCAGGGTGCCGTCCGGGTTGCCGGGAGCCGGGTGGACGACCATCCCTTTGGGCTTGTTGACCACCAGAAGGTGCGCATCCTCATAGATGATGTCCAGCGGGATCTCCTGTGGCACAGCTTCGATGGGCTTTGCATCGGGGATCTCCAGCAGGATGATATCCCCTGCCTTGAGCTTCAGGCTCTTGGCCGGGGCCTTGCCGTTGCAGAGCACATGGCCCTCAGCCACTAGGCCCTGCAGGGCACTGCGGGAAAGGCCGGTGTCCTCGCCGCTCAGAAAGCGGTCGATGCGCTGGCCTGCGCCCTCGGCTTCTACGATGTATTCACGCTGCTCCATGGCTTACTGCTCCTTCGGGCCCTTTTTCGTATCCTCGTGCAGCTCCTCCAGGAAAATGACCAGCACCCAGAGTGCCACACCAACACAGACACAGATATCTGCAAAATTGAACACTGCGAACCGCATGAACAGCAGGTTGATGTAATCCACCACCTCGCCGTTCAGCACACGATCGATCAAGTTGCCGATGCCGCCGCCCAGCACCAGAATGAGTGCGGCCTGCTGCAGCCGGTTGTTCCGGCTGCGGAAGAACAGCCAATAAGCAACCAGCAGCAATGCTGCGCTGGTTGCAACGATCAAAAACAGCTGCTTGCCGCTGAGCAGGCTGAATGCCATGCCCTGATTGAGCACGAACCGCAGCTCCACCACATGGGGGATCAGCGGCATTGCGCCCACCGGCTGCAAAGCGCTGACAGCCCAGAACTTGATGGCCTGATCGAGGCCGACCAGCGCCGCAACGCACAGCAGATTGAAGATCACAAATGCCATAAAAATACTCCCAACGGCGGCATGCTGCCGCCTGTGTTCTGATACCAAAAAGCGGCGCTCCCTGCTCGAAAGGAGCGCCGCAGCGTTTATTTCAGGAAGGCTTATGCTTCCACCACGCTTGCGCAGCGTGCGCAGAGGGTGGGATGTGCGGCGTGGGTGCCGATGTCTGCGGAATACTTCCAGCAGCGCTCGCACTTTTCGCCGGTTGCATGTGCAGCAGCAACGCCCAGGCCCTCAACAGCGGAGGCAGAACCACCCTCGCCCTTGACCAGCTCCACATGGGAGACGATCATCAGGTCAGCCAGCTCGTCCATGGGAATGCTGTTCAGCAGGTCATAGACGGCATCATTGCAGTACAGGGTAACGGAAGCTTCCAGAGAAGCACCGATGGTCTTTTCTGCACGGGCCTGCTCCAGCACCTTCTTGACCTCGTCACGGACAGCAATGAGCTGTGCCCACTTGGCCTTGAAGGCATCGTCTGCAGCGTACTGGCCTGCCTTGGGCATTGCCTCGAACACAACGTACTTGTTCATGCCTTCGGTCTTGGGCAGGAAGTCCCAGATCTCCTGGCTGGTGAAGCAGAGGATGGGGGCAATGATCTTGTCCAGAGCGACCAGGATCTTGTACATGGTGGTCTGGGCAGCCTTGCGGCCCACACCATTGGTGCAGTACAGGCGGTCCTTGGTCACATCCAGGTAGAAGTTGGACATGGCAACAACGCAGAAGTTGTAGACGGCGTGATAGACCTTGTTGAAGTCATACACATCGTAGCCTGCCTTGGCATTCACGATCAGGTCATCCAGAGCGGCCAGTGCCCAGCGATCGATCTCCTGCAGCTGGTCATCCGCCACACAATCGGTGTTGGGGTCAAAGCCGTCCAGATTGCCCAGAATGAAGCGGGCGGTGTTGCGGATCTTGCGGTAAGCCTCGCTCAGCTGCTTGAAGATGTTCTTGCCGGCACGCACATCCACGGTGTAGTCGGAAGAAGCCACCCACAGACGGATGATATCAGCGCCGTAGTCCTTGATGATCTCGCTGGGCTCCACGCCGTTGCCGGCGCTCTTGTGCATCTGCTTGCCCTGCTCATCCACGACCCAGCCGTGGCACAGAACAGACTTATAGGGTGCGCAGCCCTTGCTTGCAACGCTGGTCAGCAGGCTGGACTGGAACCAGCCGCGGAACTGGTCGCCGCCCTCCATATACATATCAGCCGGGAAGCGCAGTTCCGGACGCTCCTCCAGCACAGCGGCGTGGGTGGAGCCGGAGTCGAACCAGACATCCATGATGTCGGTGTCCTTGGTCCACTCGGAAGCACCGCACTTTTCGCACACTTCGCCTGCGGGGATGATCTGCTCGGCTTCGTACTTATACCATGCATCGGAACCTTCCTTGCGGAACAGGTCGCTGACAGCCTTGATGGTGGCATCGGTGATGTGGTAGGTGCCGCACTTCTTGCAATAGAATGCGGGGATGGGAACGCCCCAGGTGCGCTGGCGGCTGATGCACCAGTCGTTACGGTCGCGCACCATGCCCTTCATGCGGTCATGGCCCCAATCCGGCATCCAGGTAACGGTGTCGATGGCCTTGTAGACATCCTCGCGGAACTTTGCGATGGAGCAGAACCACTGTTCCGTTGCACGGAAGATGATGGGGTGATGGCAACGCCAGCAGTGCGGGTACTGATGCTTGATGTGCACCTGACCCATGACAGCACCGGACTCGGTCAAATCGGCCAGAATGGTCTTGTTGGCAGCCCACACGCGCTGACCTGCATACTTACCGGCCAGCTCGGTCAGATAGCCGCCATCGTCCACGGGGACGGTGATGGGCACCTGCGGATACTTCTGGCAGACGTTGAAGTCGTCCACGCCGTGGCCGCCTGCGGTATGGACGCAGCCGGAACCGCTTTCCAACGTGACGTGATCGCCCAGAATGACCCAGCCTTCCTTGGGCAGGTAGACGTGGTTGTAGCGCATCAGCTCGAACTCGGTACCGGGGACCGGCTCACCCACGATCTCGTAGTTCTCGATGTGGCAGGCATCCATGACGCTCTTGACCAGTTCGGTGGCCATGATGTGGAACTCATCGCCGATCTTGACGAAGGAGTACTCGAACTGGCCGTTCAGGCAGATCGCCTCGTTAGCGGGCAGAGTCCAAGTGGTGGTGGTCCAGATGACGAAGTAGGTCTTGTCCATCGGGATGCCGTGCTTTGCCAGCACACCGTTGGGGTCCTGAGAGACGTGGAAACGCACGAAGATGGAATCGCAGTCGTCCTCGCCGTACTCGATCTCGGCCTCTGCCAGAGCCGTGCGGCAGTCCGGGCACCAGTACACGGGCTTCAGGCCCTTGTAGATGTAGCCCTTCTTTGCCATCTCGCCAAAAATCTCGATCTGGCGTGCCTCGAACTCAGGCTTCAGGGTCAGATACGGATGCTCGAAATCGCCGATAACGCCCAGACGCTTGAACTGGTCGCTCATGATATCGATGTGCTCGGTAGCAAACTTTTCGCAGATCTGGCGCAGTTCCAGCTTGGAAATGTCCTTCTTCTTATCACCGACGGAGGACAGAGCCTTCAGCTCGATTGGCAGGCCGTGGGTATCAAAGCCGGGCACATAGGGAGCCTGGAAACCCTCCATGTTCTTATCGCGGATAATGATATCCTTGATGATCTTGTTCAGGGCAGTACCCATGTGGATATTACCGTTTGCGTACGGAGGGCCGTCGTGCAGGATGAACTGCGGCTTGCCCTCGTTGTGCTTCATGAGCTGATTGTACAGGTCGTTGTCGTCCCAATCCTTCAGCATGACCGGCTCCTTCTTGGGCAGGCCGGCACGCATTTCAAACAGGGTCTTGGGCAGGTTCAGAGTACTATCGTACTGCGATTTGTTCTTAGCCAATGGTTTACACTCTCCTCTATATTTCCTTATGGGGTTGCCTTACTCGCTGAACTTGACACCCTGAAAAGCATCGTAGTCCGGCTCGTCCGGCTTAAAATCAGCAGGAGGCGCGGGCGGCGGGTCCAGCTTGAGCTGGCTCTCATCCTTTGCCCAGAAATCCTCGCTGCTGTCAGCTGCCTTGTCGTCGTCATCTTCAACAACGGCAGCAGGTTCTGCATCTTCCTGTGCGGGCTGTGCAGGCTCTGCTTCCGGCTCCTGCACGTCCGCTGCCTGCGGCTGGGCTGCAGCGGCAGGCTCACTTTCCTCTGCAGCAGGCTCTGCCTGTTCGGCATCCTGTGCAGCCGTTTCCTTCTGGAACTCCGGCAGACGGCTCAGCGACTCCACATGGCTGCGGTACAGGTTGAGCACATCAGACTTGAAGCGGGTCACTTCCAGACGCACGCGGTCATACTCGCGTTCCTCTGCAAGGCGCTTCTCGTTTGCTTCGTTCTCGATCTCGTCTGCACGGTCGTTTGCCTTCTGCAGCAGTTCGTTGGCATCGCGGATGATATCATCACCGCGCAGATTTGCACGATGGATGATCTCTTCTGCTTTCTGGTTTGCTTCGCGGATGACATTTTCGCCCATGCGCTGTGCATTGATCAGCGCGCTCTTGAGCATTTCACCATCTGCCTCAAAGCTCTTCAGTTCATCGTGCAGCTTCTGGTTTTCAGCAGTCAGGTCCGCAATCTGCTTGCGAAGCTGTTCCGCCTGCGCATCGTCTTCCCGCAGCTGTTCTTCCACCTTATCCAGAAAACGGTCTACGTCCTCTGTGCGGTAGCCGCGGAGGTTTTTCTCAAATTGCACAGAACGGACATCCTGCGGAGTCAGCATAGTCATTTCCTCCCGTTGCTTTTAATATTGAAAAAATTCGATGATCGACCGATCTTTTCTGCTTTTGCCGGGCAGTGCAGTCAGGTTGAAGCGGCCCTTGCCGCGCACCGTGAACACATCGCCCTCATATACCTGCGCATGAGGTTTATCCGCCGGCAGGTGGTTGATCTCCACCCTGCCCGCCTCAATCAGTTCCGAAGCCTGTCCTCGGCTGCAGTGCAGCATAGCTGCCAGCACAGCGTCCAGCCGCAGGGACGATACCGTTGCACTGTGCATCTCACGCTCCGCCTGCGGAAACTGCGGCACCTCATCCAGCGTCAGCAGTTCCGTGGTCAGCTCCGTGTGTCCAGCCTGAAACAGTTCCCGGCAGATCAGCTGTGCTGCCGGTTCCAGCGCAAACACATAAGCTGTGCCCGGCTGATCCTCCGGCAGAACGATATCTCCCAGCGCCTCGCGCCGCAGCTCAAGGCCCATCAGACTGCCCAGGTAATCCTTGTGGGCGGGCAGCGCAGCCCCCGCCTGTGCACAGCATTGCAGCCGCACACAGCAGATGGGTGCTTCGCCGCAGCTGTACTCCGGCTCGATACAGAGCACCCTGCGCTCCGCATTCAGCCAGCCGCCCTCAAACCGGAAGCCCTCCTGCACACCGGCACGGCCCAGTGCCGCGCGGGCCAAGTCTTGCTCGCGGTCACTCAGGAAAGCCGAATACCGCGCAATGTCCCGGGAAAAGGCCGTGTGGGCCAAGTCCTCGATATGGCGCATGAGATAGCGTTCTTCATCGGTACGCGCAGGGATGAACCCGCGCGCCGCCTTGGGCTGCGGATCAATAGAACGCGCCATTGTTCTCCAGCTCGTCCAGCAGATCACCCATGATATCCACGTTGTACGGAGTGATGATGAAGGTGCTGTTGGCCACGCGCTTGATCTGGCCATTGTTTGCATATGCAACACCGGACAGGAAATCCACCAGACGGCGGGACACTTCCTTGTTGGTGGACTCCAGATTGAGCACCACGGTGCGCTTGTTGTTCAGGTGGTCAGCAATGGTACTGGCATCCTCAAAACGCTCAGGCTTGACCAGAACGACCTTGAGCTGAGTGGTGGCATTGATGTTGACCACCTTGCCGTTCTTCTTGGCACCCTCAACAGGCTCTTCATTTTCGTCGTCAGCACCAAGGCCGATGCCATTGTTATTGTTTACCATCTGGGGGCCATCGTCAATGTACTGATCCTCGTAATCGTCTTCCTGGTCAAACAGACCTTTCTTAATGCTGTCAAGCAAAGACATACAATCTGCTCCTTTCATTCGGGCAGCATGGCGCTGCCTGGCGTTCTTTGCAAATAGATGCAAATAATAGCTTTATCTATTATCGGATTTTTTGCCTCAGATGTCAATAACTACAAAAGCTTTCCATCATACAAATTTTGTCCGGAAACGATTATTTCGTCATAAAGCCTCACCTTGCTGACCGAGCCCTCGGTCCCTTCGGGCAGAACAAGGATGTAATCGCCGTCCGTGATGAGGGGATGGTCTGCGTCCACCGGGTCGATCGGGCAGAAGCGGGCAATGTTGCCAAGTTTCACGTACACACCGGGAATGTAGTTTTCGCCCTGCGTTTGTGCCTCGGTGCCATCCTCTTTTAAATAGTGCACAGCCGCAGCAGGCACCCGCAGGCCGCTGCGCTCTCCTACCGAGATGCATGCTGCAGCCCGGTTCAGGCAAAGCACATCGCCGTTGATGGAGTTGCAGGAAAGCACAAAGCGGGCAAGGCCGCTGTCCTGATCGATCTCCACCTCGGTGACGGTGGCCTTGAGGCTGTTCTCCACCTGACCCGGGAAGCTGATCTCCACCGCTGTGCTCAGCGGCTTGCCGTTCTGACCCAGCAGCTTTTCGCCCTGCTTTGCAGTGCACACGCCCACATAGCGCCATGTGAACCCTGCCACGATCTTACCGGCGCAGCCGTCCAGTGCCAACACTGGGTCGGACTGCAGATAGCCCTGCAGCTCCTGTGCGTTCAGTGCAAGGATATCATCGGCACTGGCATTGAGCCGTCCGCTGCTGGAAGAGCGCACAAAATAGCCAGTCTGCGGTGCAGTGATCTGCGCCGGGCTGCCCAGCTGCGCCTGCACGCTCTGGGACTGCTGGACCAGCGCAGTGATCTGATCGGTAAAGTTTGCAGCTTCGCCCGTTACCACCCAGAGCTTGTTCTGGGCCAGCAGGTAGGCATTGGCATCATCATCCACCGCTTCATAATCGCTGTCGTCCAGCGTATCCAGCAGGTCATACAGCGCAGAAGAACGTTCTTTTAAAAGGGTATCCAGCTGCAGCGCAGAAGTGTTCTGCGATTTCTGCAGCAGGTCGATCTGATCATTCAGCTGGTTCAGCTGCAGGCGCAGCGAAGCCTGCGAAGCGTTGCTGTACACCTCTGCCACTGCGGTGCCCGCTGAAACGCGCTCGCCGTCGGCAGCAAGATATCCAAGGTTTCCGCTGCCTGCCACATAGCTTTCGTCGAACAGCAGAACTCCGTCGGCTTCCACCGTATCCGAAATGACCGCAGGCAGCGCAGTCTCATAAACATTCTGCGGGAACAGGATATGTGCGGCCTGATACACCACATAAATTGCTGCCAGCAGCAGAAACGCGATCAGCACGCCTGCCAGAGTGGTAAGCACATGCGGCGCATGGCGTTCCTTCTGGGTCTCATCCGGCATATCGATCATCCTTTCGCTAAAAATTCGCTAGTTTTGCGGATGGCAGTCTGCACTGCATCCGGTGCACCGGCATCCAGCCAGACCACACCGTCCATATGGCGGAACCAGGTCAACTGGCGCTTGGCATAGTTGCGGGACGCCTGCTTGAGCTTTTCCGTGCAGGCTTCCAGTGGAGCCGTCTGCTCAAAATACGGAAAGAACTCCTTGTATCCGATGGCCTGCGCTGCCGTGCGGAAGCTTTCCCGGTTCTGCCAGACATGCTCCGCTTCCTTTATAAGGCCCGCTTCCAGCATTTTGTCCACACGCAGGTCAATGCGGCGGTAAAGTACCGCGCGCTCTGGGAAATCCAGACCGAGCATCAGGCTGCGGTAGGGCCGCTCCGGTGGGAGAGACTCCGCTTTCTGTTCGCTCAGCTTTTTGCCGGTGGCACGGTAATGCTCGAGTGCGCGCAGCACCCGTACCTGATTGTTCGGGTGGATAGCCGCAGCAGCTTCCGGGTCGGCCTGCTTCAGTTCTTCGTACATGGCAGCACCGCCTTTTGCAGCCAGTTCCGCCGCCAGCTGCTCCCGCAGACCGGCAGGTGCTTTTTCCTCTGTAAAGCGCACCCCATACAGAAAGCTCTGAACATACAGCCCTGTGCCGCCCACAAGGATGGGCAGCTTCTTCCGGGCAGAGATCTCTTCTTCCAGCTTTCCGGCCATGGCGGTAAAGTCTGCCACGCTGAAAGCCTTGTCCGGCGTAAGGATATCCACGCCGTGATGCGGGATACCGCAGGTCTCCTCCGGTGTCACCTTTGCCGTGCCTATGTCCAGACCTTTATAGATCTGCATGGAATCACAGCTGATGACCTCGCCGGAAAAATGTTTTGCAAGTTCTACGCCCAACGCTGTCTTCCCGGTTGCGGTAGGGCCGACGACGGCCACCACGGGATGTTTATACGATGCGTCCAAACTGCTTTTCCAGCTCCTTCCGGGTCAATTTGAGTACGCAGGGGCGGCCATGCGGGCAGAACGGCGGCACCTCGCCGGAAAGGATCTTTTCGGCCAGCGCCAGCAGTTCCTGCGGCGAGGACTTGTCCCCCGCCTTGATGGCTGCACGGCAGGAGATAGAATGCAGCACCCACTCAGTGTGCTCGTTCAGCGCATCATGGCCGCCCTTGAGCAGCTTATTTGCGATCTCCACCAGCAGGCTTTCGGCATTCTGCGGCTCCACATCTGCGGGCACCGCGCGCAGCACCACGGTATTGCCGCCAAAGTCCGCGATCTCAAGGCCCGCATTTTCCAGCAGAGGAATGTTATCCAGCAGGGCCTGCTTTTCCTCCGCAGCAAGGTCGATGGCAGCAGGCTCCAGCAGCATCTGGCTGGGCACATTGCCGTAGTTCGCGGCTAGTTTTTCGTACAGCTGGCGCTCGTGGGCAGCGTGTTTATCGATCAGGCACAGCTCGTCGCCGCGTTCTGCAAGGATATATGTTCTGAACACCTCGCCCACATAGCGCAGCGGTTCCGGCTGATCCGCCGTCGGATCAAAGTTCATCTGCTCCGGCTCGGCCAGTACAGTTTCCTGTTCTGCCGCTTCCGGCGCATCTGGTTCTGTTTCTGCACCGGGTGCACTCTCAGGTTCTTCTTTTGGTGCTTCCTGTGCAGGGTTCCACGCTGCCATATGGTCCTGAGGCGAATGCAGTTTTGTTTCACCAAATTCCGGTTCCACATCCAGCTGCGTTTCACTTGCCGCCGCACGGAACGGCTCTGGTGCCTTTGTCGTTTCCAGCTTCGGGCTGTGAAGGGTCACGAACGGATCCAGCATATCTTCGTTCTGAGCACTGCCTTTCCAGCGCGGCACACTGGGTGCTGTCGGTATTTGCATTGCAGCAGCCGGGGCAGGCTGCTGCGGTGCTGCGGCGGGTTTTGCCGGTTCCCAGTGCTGCTGTGGCAGAACGCCCGGGTCTGCCTGTCCCCGAATGATCGCAGAAAGGCCCGTAAAGTTATTATTCTTTACATCATTTTTAATTATATCAGCGTCTTTTTTTGAATTTTCAGCTTTTTCTTCTTCTTTGTCTGCTTCAAAGGTAAAAAGCCGTTCACCAGTGCCGGGCTGAGCCAATGCCAGCTTGACGGCATGATACACCACATCAAAAACATCATTTTCGCGGGCAAAGCGGGCTTCGATCTTGGCCGGATGCACATTGACATCCACAAGGTCGGCCGGCATTTCCAGCAGCAGAATGCCGCCCGGGAACTTGCCCTGCATCATGGTACCCTTGAACGCCATCTCCATACCGGCCATCATGGTGCGGTTGCGCACATAGCGGCCATTGATGTAAAAATGCTGCATACTTCGGCTGGCGCGGCAGCTTTTGGGCGGGGTAATCAGACCGGTGATGCGGTACACGCCCTCCTGATTTTTCAGCTCAATGAGGTCCCGGCTGAACTCCCGGCCCAGCACCGCATAGGCTGCACCGCGCAGCTGGCCGTCGCCGGGCGTGACATACTGCAGCTTGCCCTCACGGATGAACTTGACGCTGACTTCCGGGTGGCTGAGCGCTACATGGGTAACTGTATCCGACACAAAGGTGCCCTCGGAGGAGTCCTTTTTGAGGAACTTCATGCGGGCAGGCGTGTTGTAAAACAGATCCTTTACCCGGATGGTGGTGCCCACAGCTCTGGCACCCGGCTCACGGGAGACCTCTTCCCCGCCCTCAATGCGGTAGACCGTGGCAAACTCGTCCACCTCGGTTCGGGTGGTCAGCTCTACACGGGCCACGCTGGCAATGGATGCCAGTGCTTCACCGCGGAAGCCAAGCGTATGGATGTTGGTCAGATCGTCCGGTGTTTCAATTTTGCTGGTGGCGTGGCGGATAAACGCCGTGGAGATATATTCTGCCTCGATGCCGGTGCCGTTATCGCTGATCTCGATCAGCTTGACACCGCCGGATTCAATGCTGACGGTCACCTGCGTGGCACCGGCATCAATGGAGTTTTCCAGCAGCTCCTTAACAACGGATGCCGGACGCTCGACCACCTCACCAGCTGCGATCAGCTCGGCTGTGTGCTTATCCAGAACATGGATCACTGCCATGGTGTTTTCCCTCCTTGTATGGTCTGAGTCAGGTAGAGCAGTTTCATCTGTTCAGGCTGCCCTTCAGGGTCTTTTTCAGCTCGTAGAGGAAGTTCAAAGCCTCAATGGGGGTGAGTGTTTCCACATCCAGAGCTTCCAGCTTGTCCATCATCTCGCTGGGCACAGCCGGAGAGTTATACTCCTGCAGGGCATCAAAATCCATCTGCTCTACTTTATTTTTAGGTGCAGTTGCTTCCAGCGCGCGCAGCACCTCATGAGCGCGGCGGGTCACACTGCCGGGCAGGCCTGCCAGCTTTGCCACCTCGATGCCGTAGCTGTCATCCGCCGGGCCGCGCACGATGCGGCGCAGGAAGGTGATGTCCTCGCCGCGTTTTTTTACTGCAATATTGTAGTTTTTTACGCCGTCCACGCCGCCTTCCAGCTCGGTCAGCTCGTGGTAGTGGGTGGCAAACAGAGTCTTGCAGCCAAGGCCCTTGGCGGGGTCTGCAATGTGCTCCACTACGGCGCGGGCAATGCTCATACCGTCAAAGGTGGAAGTGCCGCGGCCGATCTCGTCCAGCACCACAAGGCTTTTGGCGGTGGCATTTTTCAGGATCTCCGCTACCTCGGTCATCTCCACCATAAAGGTGGACTGACCGGCAGACAGGTCGTCCGACGCACCGATGCGAGTGAAAATGGCATCCACCACACCCACATGGCAGCTGGAAGCCGGTACAAAGGAGCCGATCTGCGCCATCAGCGCAATCAGTGCATTCTGGCGCATGTACGTAGATTTACCTGCCATGTTGGGGCCGGTGATGATCAGGCAGCGGTCTGCACCACAGTTCAGGGTTGTATCATTGGGTACAAACAGGCTGCCTTTCAGCATCTGCTCCACCACAGGGTGACGGCCCTCGGTGATGGTCAGCTCGTCACTGTCGTCCACGATGGGACGGCAGTAGTTGTTTTCCGCTGCCACCTGCGCCAGCGCCGTGAGCACATCCAGCTGGGCCACCGCATTGGCCGTGCGCTGGATGCGGTCCAGCTGAGCGCTGATGCTTTCCAGCAGTTCGCTGAACAGGCGGTGCTCCAGCGTGATGAGCCGTTCGTGGGCACCTAAGATCTTGCTTTCCAGCTCTTTCAGTTCCTGCGTGATGTAGCGTTCGCCGGAAGTCAGGGTCTGCTTGCGGATGTAGGTCTCCGGCACCATGCTCTTATAGGAGTTGCTTACCTCGATGAAGTAGCCAAACACATGGTTATAGCCGATCTTCAGCTTGGGG
>OGRF01001179.1_pt1 | contig 18709 bp, 10 predicted proteins | sample 1553381 | NCBI WGS metagenome assembly OGRF01 (sample SAMEA2580060, study PRJEB22360) | human gut metagenome | biome: human gut; feature: human-associated habitat; material: faeces | place: Denmark | collected 2008/2010
TAGCCAACCGCAACTGGAAAGTGGCGGTCATCGAACGTTCCCCGGACATGTACGGCGGAACCTGTATAAATGTAGGATGTATTCCTACTAAAACCATGATAAACGAATCGGAATTCGCCGAACGTGTCTATCAAAACGATTATAAGAAACAATCCAAGCTATATTCCCTTGCCCTCAGGCGCAAGGATAAGCTAGTCACCTTTCTTCGAGAAAAAAACGTCGAAAATCTAACGAATAATCCTAATATAACGTTGTATGACGGCACTGCATCTTTTCTCTGTCCGGACACGGTAAAGGTAGTTCCTTCACCGGAAAGTGAAGATTACTTTGAACTGGAAGGAAAAGAAATCTTTATCAATACCGGTTCTACGCCTATTCTACCCGATATTGATGGATTAAGGGACAGCCAATACGTATATACAAGTGAGACGTTGCTGCATGCCGATGTTCTTCCCCAACACTTGCTGATCATAGGAAGTGGAGCCATCGGGCTGGAATTTGCCACTATGTATGCCGGATTCGGTAGCAAGGTTACTATTCTGGAAGCCGATAAACGCATTTTGCCAAAAGCTGACCGGGAGATTACCGAATATATGCAGGAAAGTCTGAAAAGAAAGAACATAGAGATACGTCTGAACGCACACGTACAATCATTACATGATACAGCGGACGGCATCACTGCCGCCTATACGGATGCTTCGGACGGCACACCTTACTTTCTTGAAGGCGATGCCCTGCTCATTGCAACAGGACGTAAACCTATGATAGATGATCTGAATCTGGAAAAAGCAAAAATACAGATTAATGCACAAGGGGCGATTGTTGTCAATGAGCAGCTACGTACTACTGCCCCTCACGTCTGGGCTTTGGGAGACGTTAGGGGCGGGGAAATGTATGATTACCTTTCTATTGACGACTCCCGTATCATCTTGAATCATCTTTTCGGTAACAAGGAACGTTCTGTTGACGACCGTACTCCTGTGCCTTATGCCATCTTCACAGATCCGCCTATGGCACATATCGGTCTGACAGAAGAAGAAGCCATGAAACGTGGATATCCCATCAAGATTTCACGTTTGCCGGCCGCTGCCATTCCCCGTGCACGTACTTTGCAAAATATGGATGGAATGCTCAAAGCTATTGTAAATACAGATACAGAGAAAATACTGGGCTGCTCACTCTTGTGTGTGGATGCACCGGAACTTATCAATCTGGTAGCGTTTGTAATGAAAACCGGGCAGAAATCTTCGGCTTTGCGTAACTTCATATTCACCCATCCCAGTATGAGTGAAGGTTTAAATGGATTATTCAAGGCTTTTTAATAACTAACATTTGGTAATTAAGCCGTTAACTTCTATCTTTGTCCGCAATAAAGAATAAAGATGCAGAGAAAACGGTACATAACGCTTTTTTTAATATTCATCAGCATGATTATGCTGGTGGTACCGGTTATTCCTCACCACCATCACAACAACGGATTGATATGTATGAAAAATGACATAACTCCTGATTGTTGCGGACAACAACACACCCCGGATAGCGAACATTGCTGTTGCGATACGGGATGTGTTACCACTCATTTTTTCCAGCAAACTCCCAGCCCGGACAACGGATGGGCACATCCGGATTTCCCGCTGGTCATCACATTATTCTCCGAACCACTTCTCAGACTATTAGTCCTCCCCGAAGAAAGCGGGCAAAGACAGGACTGCATATACCAGGAGTCACTTCATGGCACGTATCTCACACGTGCCACAGGGCTTCGCGCACCTCCGTGTGTTCTTACTTTATCATAAAGTCTGCAACTTTATTGCAGGCTTTTATCTCTAATTTTGCACACTGATAAAAGTAAGAACATAAAAATATCATCATGAAAAAAATTCTTTTTATGGGAGTCATGGGGCTATTCCTATTGGGTTCCTGCAATAGTAAATCCGGCGACGGACACGAAGGTCATAATCATGAAACAGAAAAGCATGAGCACGAAGGTTGCGATCATGATCATGAGGGCGAAGACCACAATCACGAAGGTGACGAACACAACCACGATGGACATGACCACGGTGAAGTAGCAGCAGCCGGACATAGTGACGAAATCATTCTGCCGCCCGCCAAGGCGCAGGCTGCCGGAGTAAAATCCAATGTTGTAGAACCGGGAATTTTCCATCAAGTTATAAAAACCAGCGGCCAGGTAATGGCAGCACAAGGAGACGAAAGCGTTGCTGTAGCAACAGTGGCAGGTGTGGTAACTTTCCGTGGAAAAGTTATCGAGGGCATGAGTGTCAGCAAAGGTACACCGCTGGTTATATTGTCTTCTAAAAATATGGCGGATGGTGACCCTGTAGAACGGGCACGCATCGCTTATGAAGTATCCAAAAAAGAATACGAGCGTATGAAATCCCTTGTAGGAAATAAGATTGTTTCTGAAAAGGATTTCGCTCAGGCTGAACAAGCGTATGAGAATGCACGTATCAGCTACGAAGCCGTAGCCAAAAACAGTTCGGCAAGCGGACAAGCCGTGGTTTCCCCCATCAGCGGATATGTAAAAAGCCTGTTAGTGAAAGAAGGCGATTACGTAGCGGTGGGACAACCGTTAGTCAGCATTACGCAAAACCGCAAATTATTCTTGCGTGCTGACGTTTCAGAAAAATATTACCAATATCTTCGTACTATTGGTTCTGCTAACTTCTGCACTCCTTACAATAATAAGGTATACACATTGAAAGACTTAGACGGACGTCTTCTCTCCTATGGCAAGGCTTCGGGCGGAGACGGTGGATATTATGTACCTGTAACCTTTGAATTTGACAACAAAGGTGATATCATTCCCGGTTCGTTTGTAGAAATCTTCTTATTGTCTTCCCCTATAGAAAATGTAATATCCCTGCCCCATTCAGCATTGACTGAAGAGCAAGGCAGTTTCTTTGTCTACCTGCAACTGGATGAAGAAGGATATAAGAAACAACTCGTGACTCTTGGAGCAGATAACGGTGAAAGCGTACAAATTCTCTCAGGTGTAAAAGCAGGAGACCGCGTGGTAACCGAAGGAGCTTATCAAGTGAAACTGGCAAGCGCTACGAATGCGATACCGGCACACAGTCACGAACACTAAACTTATTTACTATTTGACAATTTACTATTTACTATTTGGCTGCGCAATGCGTGAAGCTGATGATAAGAATAGTAAATGTCAAATGGTAAAAGACAAGGTGTATCAAATAGTAAATAGTAAATAGTAAAATAGTAAATATATCATCGTGTTAAATAAGATTATACATTTCTCACTTCATAACCGCATCCTGGTGCTTGTGGCCTCGGTGTTGTTACTGATAGGCGGAACTTACACCGCCATGCACACGGAAGTGGACGTATTCCCTGACCTCAATGCGCCTACGGTTGTTATCATGACCGAAGCAAACGGCATGGCAGCAGAAGAAGTGGAACAACTCGTTACATTTCCTGTAGAAACAGCAGTGAACGGTGCAACGGGTGTGCGCCGCGTACGTTCTTCATCTACCAATGGATTTTCAGTAGTATGGGTAGAGTTCGATTGGGATACGGATATTTATCTGGCCCGACAGATTGTCAGCGAGAAGCTGGCTGTTGTAAGCGAAAGCTTACCTACCGGTGTAGGTAAACCGACACTGGGTCCACAATCATCCATTCTGGGCGAGATGCTGATTATCGGTCTGACGGCCGACTCTACCTCCATGCTCGACCTACGTACAATAGCCGACTGGACCATCCGTCCGCGTTTGCTCTCTACGGGCGGTGTGGCACAGGTAGCAGTACTTGGCGGTGATATAAAGGAATATCAGATACAATTAGACCCGGAACGGATGCGCCATTACGGTGTTACACTGAATGAAATCATGACTGTAACCCGCGAAATGAATCTGAACGCAAACGGTGGCGTGCTATATGAATATGGTAACGAATACATTGTGCGTGGAGTACTTTCTACCGACCGGGTAGATCAACTGGCACGTGCCGTAGTACGTGGTGGAACTACTTCGGGCAGTGCTCCTATTCTATTGGAAGACATTGCAGACGTACACATTGGAGCAAAATTACCCAAACTGGGTACAGCATCGGAACGGGGCAAAGCCGCCGTATTGTTGACTGTAACCAAGCAGCCGGCCACCAGTACGCTGGAATTGACGGATAAATTAGAAACATCTTTAAAAGACTTGCAGAAGAACCTGCCTGCTGATGTGCACGTTTCGACCGACATATTCCGTCAGAGCCGCTTTATTGACAGCTCTATTGATAATGTGAAGAACAGTCTGTTCGAAGGCAGTTTCTTTGTTGTTATTGTTCTGTTCCTGTTCCTGATGAATATCCGTACAACGGTGATTTCGCTGGTTGCCTTGCCTCTTTCCTTGTTAGTTTCCATACTGACATTGCATTATATGGGATTGACTATTAATACCATGAGTTTGGGAGGGATGGCGATTGCTATCGGTTCGTTGGTCGATGATGCGATTGTTGATGTGGAGAATGTATATAAACGGATACGGGAAAATCATTTGTTGCCTTCCGATCAGCAACGTTCCATTTTGGAAGTCGTGTTCGATGCATCTCGCGAAGTACGTATGCCGATTTTGAATTCGACGCTCATTATCGTGGTCAGCTTCGTGCCCCTTTTCTTCCTGAGCGGGATGGAAGGGCGTATGCTGGTGCCGCTGGGGATCGCCTTTATTGTTGCGCTGTTTGCCTCTACGGTCGTGGCGTTGACATTGACCCCCGTGTTGTGCAGCTACCTGTTGAACCGGAAGCCTACAGACAAGAAAGTAGAGAAGGAGGCATGGGTGGCCCGCAAGTTGAAAGAATTGTATGGCAAAGCCTTGAATGGAGCATTGGCACATAAAAATATGGTGTTAGGGTGTACGATTGGCCTGTTTCTTGTTGCATTGGGAATGTTCTTTACGCTGGGACGTAGCTTCCTGCCGCCATTTAACGAAGGTTCGTTTACGATCAATGTAAGCTCTCTTCCGGGCATTTCCCTCGAAGAATCGGATGAGATGGGACGACGGGCAGAAGAATTGCTGATGCAGGTTCCCGAAATCCAGACTGTTGCCCGCAAGACCGGACGTGCCGAGCTTGACGAGCATGCTTTAGGGGTAAACGTATCGGAAATCGAAGCTCCGTTTGTCTTGAAAGATCGTAGCCGCGATGCGGTTATGAATGATGTCCGTAAGAAATTGTCTACCATCAGTGGAGCTAACATCGAAATAGGACAGCCTATTTCTCATCGTATCGACGCCATGCTCTCCGGTACGGAGGCGAATATCGCAATCAAATTGTTTGGTACGGACTTGAATCTGATGTTTACGGTCGGTAACCAGATCAAGGAGGCTATACAAGGAATCCCCGGTCTGGTGGACTTGAAAGTGGAACAACAGATCGAGCGTCCGCAGCTTACCATTACACCGAAGCGTGAGTTGATGGCACAATATGGCATCACGTTGCCAGAGTTTGAGGAGTATGTCAATGTCATGCTGGGGGGCGAAGCTGTCAGCCAGGTGTATGACAATGGCAAGACATTTGACCTGACGGTAAAGACTTCGGATGAAAGCCGTGCCACAATGGAGGATATCCGTAATCTGATGATCGATGCGGGTGGTAAGAAAGTCCCGTTGAGCTATGTCGCCGAAATCCGTTCCGTGACAGGTCCGAACACGATCAATCGCGAGAATGTGCAGCGTAAGATCGTGATCAGTGGTAATGTTTCCGAGCGCGACCTCCGCAGCATCGTCAATGAGATACAGCAGAAGATAGATGCTTCCATCCAGTTGCCTGAAGGCTATCATATCGAATATGGCGGGCAGTTCGAGAGTGAACAGGCTGCCAGCCGTACGTTACTGCTTACTTCGTTGATGTCTCTGTTGGTGATCTTCCTGTTGCTCTATAATGAGTTTAAGAATGCGAAAGAGAGCGGGGTTATTCTGTTGAACCTACCGTTGGCGTTGATCGGGGGCGTGTTTATCTTGAAGCTGACTTCCGGCGAGGTGAGTATTCCGGCTATTATCGGTTTCATTTCCCTGTTCGGTATTGCCACTCGTAACGGTATGTTGCTGATCAGCCATTACACGCATCTGGCAGCCTATCTTCGGACTGTAGAGAATGTACCGTTGAAACAAGCCGTCCTGCAAGGTTCTATGGACCGTTTGAATCCTATCCTGATGACGGCGCTCAGTTCGGCTCTCGCGTTAATCCCGCTTGCGCTGAACGGCGATTTGCCAGGCAACGAGATACAAAGTCCGATGGCGACCGTTATCTTAGGAGGTCTGCTGACATCCACTTTCCTGAACGGCTTCATCATCCCGATTGTTTATTTATTAATGAATAAAGAAGATAAAGAATGAAACGATTCATATTAACAATAGCATTGCTTTCTTCTGTATTGGTGGCCGGGGCGCAAACTTCCATCGAGGAAGTGCTCCGGAGTGTAGAGACCAATAACAAGGAATTGCAGGCAAACCGTCAGATGGTGACGGCACAAAAGTTGGAAGCCAAACTGGACAACAACCTGCCTGATCCTACCGTTACTTATTCCCATTTGTATGGAAACAAAGAGGGAATGGGATTCACCGGTGAATTAGTCGCTTCGCAATCATTTGACTTCCCGTCTTTATATATGCAACGGAACAAGCTCTCCAAGCAGAAGGGCGAAAACTACGACCGACAGGGCGAAGAAGTGCGCCAGCAGATTTTGTTGCAAGCCAAAGAAGCTTGCCTGGACTTGATCTTTCTGAATCAGCAAAAGAACCTGCTGGATATCCGTCGGAAAAGCGCCGAACAGCTTGCCGCACTCTATCAGCAACGCTTGGAACAGGGTGATGCCAATATTTTGGAAACGAACAAGATCGAACTTGAACTTTTGAACGTCCGTAACGAGGTACGCATGAACGAAGCGGCCCGTGTGAATAAACAGCGGGAACTAGAAATGCTGAACGGGGGGATTTCTATTCAGTTGACTGATACGGCTTACGAGGTTGTGGAGCTTCCGCTCTCGTTTGCCGACCTGCGCCAGGAAATCTTGGAGAATGATCGGCGTCTGTTGTCTTTGCAAAGTGCGAAGGCCGTATCATCGAGACAAATCAGTGTCAACAAGACGATGGGGCTGCCTTCGTTTGAGTTGGGTTACCGTATGAACCCATCTTCGGGTGGCGAACGTTTCAATGGCTTTTTGGTCGGCATCAGTATTCCTCTTTTCTCAAACCGCAACAATGTGAAACAGGCGAAAGCACAGAACCTTTACACCGATTTGCAACTGGAAAGCACGATGACGGCGGTAGAGAATGAATTGCTCCAACTCTATAACCAGTCGGTAGCCTTGAAGACTTCCATCGACGAATATGGCGAAGTGCTGGAGAGCCAGAATAACCTGGCGTTGTTGAATAAGGCGATCCAAGCGGGACAAATCTCGATGATCGAATATTTTGTAGACGTCACCACGCTCTATCAGAGTATGCAGAATCATATGCAGTTGCAGAATGAATACCAGAAGGTGATGGCGCAACTGTATAAGTTCAAACTATAGAGTTGATATCAGGACTCATTAAAAAGCAGTTTTGATCAGAAGGGAGGTTGTTCATAGATGGGTAACCTCCCTTTTTATTGATTTTTGAGAAAAATCCACATTACTTGCTTTTACTTAAGGAGTTGTTTGACTTATCTTTGTAAGTAGAATATTAATCGTATAAATAAAAATGAAGAAAAAAAGTATATGGGCTTTTGCTCTTATTGCTATGCTAACCTGCCTGGGAAGGCCTGCCGTTGCGTCAGATGGTGCTTTTGATCCGGTAGAGTTTGTTAATCCTTTAATGGGGACGCAATCGTCGTTTGAGCTATCAACCGGTAACACCTATCCGGCTATAGCACGTCCTTGAGGTATGAATTTTTGGACCCCGCAAACCGGTAAGATGGGGGATGGATGGGGGTATACCTATACCGCCAATAAGATACGTGGCTTTAAACAAACCCATCAGCCAAGTCCCTGGATCAATGATTACGGGCAGTTTGCCATCATGCCGGTTGTCGGTACTCCTGAATTTGATCAGGATAGACGGGCCAGTTGGTTCTCTCATAAGAGTGAGATAGCAAAACCGTACTACTATGAAGTCTATCTGGCAGAGCATGATGTGAAAACCGAACTGACACCGACTGATCGTGCTGCCATGTTTCGTTTCACTTTCCCGGAAAACGAACATTCCTATGTCGTAGTGGATGCGTTTGACAAAGGTTCCTATATCAAAGTGATCCCTGAAGAAAACAAGGTTATCGGTTATACGACCAAGAATAGCGGTGGTGTACCGGATAATTTCAAAAACTATTTCGTTATCGAATTTGATAAACCTTTCACTTATGAAGCAACTTTTGCCGATGCAACTTTGAAGGAAGGTGTTCGTGAGCAACAATCCGACCATGTCGGTGCCGTTATCGGTTTTAAGACGACGAAAGGCGAGATTGTACATGCAAAGGTCGCTTCTTCGTTTATCAGTTTCGAACAAGCTTCGCTCAATCTGAAAGAGTTGGGTTCTGACAATTTTAACACATTGGTACAAAAAGGCAAAGATGTTTGGAATAAGGAGTTGAGTAAGATCGAAGTGGAAGGTGGCACTCTGGACCAGTATCGGACGTTCTATTCCTGCATGTACCGTTCGCTTCTGTTTCCCCGTAAGTTTTATGAAGTAGATAAATATGGAAATATTGTCCATTATAGTCCTTACAATGGAGAAGTGAGGAGAGGATATATGTATACAGATACCGGATTTTGGGACACGTTCCGCGCTTTATTTCCCTTCTTGAACCTTATGTATCCTTCTGTCAACAAAGAAATTCAAGAAGGATTGGCAAACAGTTATGAAGAAAGTGGATTTTTACCCGAATGGGCCAGCCCGGGACACCGTCACTGCATGGTGGGTAATAATTCGGCATCTGTTGTGGCTGATGCTTATTTGAAAGGATGCCAGACAGAAAAGATCGATTTGTTGTATGAGGCTGTTCTGCACGGAGCGAATCATGTGCACCCCCAAGTTCCTTCGACGGGAAGATTGGGATATGAATATTACAATAAATTGGGCTATGTGCCTTATGATGTAAAGATTAACGAGAATGCTGCTCGTACGTTGGAATATGCCTATAATGATTGGTGTATCTACCAGATTGCAAAAGATCTGGGACGTCCCCAAAAAGAACTGGATTTGTATGCCAAACGTGCAATGAACTATAAAAACTTGTTTGATAAGGAGACCAAATTGATGCGCGGAAAGAATAAGGACGGCAACTTCATGGCTCCTTTCTCGCCGTTGAAATGGGGAGATGCTTTTACAGAAGGGAATAGCTGGCATTATACATGGTCGGTTTTTCACGATCCGCAGGGATTGATCGATTTGATGGGGGGACGAAAAGAATTCATCACTATGCTGGATTCCGTATTTGCTGTTCCTCCCGTATTTGATGATAGTTATTATGGACAGGTTATCCATGAGATTCGTGAAATGCAGATTATGAATATGGGTAACTATGCACATGGCAACCAGCCGATCCAGCATATGATTTATCTGTACAATTATGCCGGTGAGCCTTGGAAAGCCCAATACTGGCTACGTCAGGTGATGGACCGTATGTACACTCCGACACCGGATGGCTATTGTGGTGACGAAGATAACGGACAGACTTCCGCCTGGTATGTATTCTCTGCTCTTGGCTTTTATCCGGTTGCTCCCGGAACGACACAATATGTATTGGGCGCACCTTTGTTTAAGAAAGCCACTTTGCATTTTGAAAATGGAAAGAGCTTGGTTGTCAATGCGCCGGAGAACAGCGACAAGAATATCTATATCGAGTCTATGTCTTTTAACGGAAAGAATTATACGAAAAACTATCTGGAACATTTCGAACTGCTGAAAGGCGGTGTCTTGGATATCAAAATGGGAGATGAGCCGAATATGAACAGAGGAGTGAGTCCGGAAGATTTTCCATATTCATTTTCAGTAAATGAAAAACAAAAGAAATAAACAATGGAGATACTAAAGAAAACAGGAAAATTTTTATTGGGCGTCGTGATCGGAGTTGCCATCATGATGTTTGCCGATAGGTATTATGTCAAAGGAAAACGGTTGATCGCCGATAACCTGCCGAAAGAACCGGTAGAATATGTTAACCCTTATATGGGGAACATCAGCCATCTGTTGGTGCCGACTTATCCGACCGTCCATCTGCCTAACAGTATGTTGCGTGTCTATCCCGAACGTGGTGATTTTACGGGAGACCGGTTGGGTGGGTTGCCTCTCATCGTGACAAGCCATCGAGGTAGTTCGGCTTTCAACCTGAGTCCTTATCAGGGTGATGAGGCGGGTCTGAAACCTGTTATCCAGTATAGTTACGATCGGGAAAAGATTGTCCCGTATCGATATCAGGTATATTTGGATGAGGCGAATATCGAGGTCGATTATGCTCCATCTCACCAGAGCGCGGTTTATAGCCTTACGTTCGAGAAAGACGGACCGGCTTATCTGGTGTTCAATAGTCGGAATGGAGAGTTGAAATGTGATGGAAACACTGTCAGTGGTTTTCAATATGTAGATAAGAAAACAAAGGTCTATTTATATGCCGAAACAGACAAGACACCGGAGAAATCCGGTGTCCTGACCAGTGAAACCGTGAAGTACGGTAAATCGTCCGTAGAGGGAAAAGATGCCGCCTTGGCATTGGCTTTCTCCGGTCAGAAAGAGATCGGTGTGCGCTATGGAATCTCTTTTATTAGCACAGAGCAAGCCCGGAAGAACCTGGAGCGTGAAATCAACTCATATGATGTAAGTGCAATCGCCCGGATCGGACGAAACGAATGGAACGATGCTTTAGGCAAGATACAGGTAAGTGGAGGAAGTGAAAACGACAAGACCGTTTTCTATACTTCCTTATACCGTTGTTATGAACGTCCGGTGAATCTGAGCGAAGACGGTAAATACTATAGTGCTTTTGATGGCAAGATACATGAAGACGGTGGCCATTCGTTCTATACCGACGACTGGATTTGGGATACCTATCGTGCTACCCATCCGCTTCGTATCCTGATCGATAAAGAACGTGAGACCGATATTATCAACTCCTATCTCTTGATGGCCCAGCAAATGGGGACGAACTGGATGCCGACATTCCCTGAAGTGACCGGTGACTCCCGCCGTATGAACTCCAACCATGCCGTTGCCACTGTTATCGATGCTTGGCGGAAAGGTGTTCGTGGTTTCGATCTTGAAAAAGCATATGAAGCAGCCCGTAAAGGTATCGAAGAGAAAACGTTGATCCCCTGGTCGGCGGCTCCTTCCGGATGGTTGGATGAATTTTATAAGGAACATGGCTATATTCCGGCTTTGAAACCGGGTGAAAAGGAAACGGTGGCTGATGTCTCTCCGTGGGAAAAACGCCAACCGGTTGCCGTTATCTTAGGAACGGCTTATGACGAATGGTGTCTTTCTCAGATCGCGGCCGAACTGGGTAAGAAAGAGGATGCGGAATATTTCCTTGCCCGGTCTTATAACTACCGGAACCTCTTTAATCCGGAAACCCGTTTCTTCCATCCGAAGGATAAGGACGGTAAGTTTATCGAAGGTGTGGATTATCGGTATTCTGGTGGTTTGGGTGCTCGCGATTATTATGATGAAAATAATGGTTATATTTATCGTTGGGATGTACAACACAATATCGGCGACTTGGTTTCGCTTATCGGAGGAAACGAGGTCTTTACGGCTGCTCTCGATTCGATGTTTGATACCCCTTTAGGAATGTCCAAGTGGCAATTCTACTCGTTTTTGCCTGATCATACCGGTAATGTCGGAATGTTCTCGATGGCAAATGAACCGAGCCTGCATATCCCGTATCTGTATAATTATGCCGGACAACCTTGGAAGACGCAGAAACGCATCCGTGTCCTGCTTGACCAGTGGTTCCGTAACGACCTGATGGGAGTTCCGGGTGATGAAGACGGTGGCGGTATGTCGGCATTTGTTGTATTTTCTTCTTTAGGTTTCTATCCGGTTACGCCGGGATTCCCTGCTTATAATATCGGCAGTCCTTTGTTTACTAAGGCAAAGGTGATGTTGAGCAATGGAAAGGTATTTGAAATAGAAGCACAAGGTGCGTCGGATGAAAATAAATACATCCAGTCTGCAACATTGAACGGAAAAGAATGGAATAAGCCTTGGTTTAGTCATGACGACATAAAAGAAGGTGGCAAATTGGTATTGGTGATGGGAAGCAGACCCAATAAGGCATGGGGGAGTGCAGGTGATGCAGTGCCTCCATCCGCAGAAAAACAATAAGGTATAAGTCAATAGGAAAACACCATGAAAACACTTAAAAAGATTGTATTTACAGGATTATTAGCTCTAATTGCCTGTGCCGGAGTGGCACAGGCTCAAGAGCTATATAAGGATGAGAAAGCACCGATGCATGAGCGCATCATGGATTTATTATCACGCTTGACGGTTGAAGAGAAAATCAGCCTGTTGCGTGCCACTTCTCCGGGAATTTCCCGTCTGGATATTCCTAAATATTACCACGGTAACGAAGCGCTTCACGGAGTGGTTCGTCCGGGACGTTTTACCGTTTTCCCGCAAGCTATCGGACTGGCGGCAACCTGGAATCCCGAGCTGCAATTGCAGGTAGCCACGGTTATTTCTGATGAGGCCCGTGCCCGTTGGAATGAACTGGACCAGGGACGGGAGCAAAAAAGCCAGTTTAGTGACTTGTTGACCTTCTGGTCTCCCACAGTGAATATGGCGCGTGACCCACGTTGGGGGCGTACGCCGGAAACTTACGGAGAAGACCCCTATTTAAGTGGTGTCATGGGGACTGCTTTTGTGAAAGGCCTGCAAGGCGATGATGACCGTTATCTGAAGATAGTGTCGACTCCCAAACATTTTGCAGCCAATAATGAAGAGCACAATCGTTTTGTATGTAATCCGCAGATTTCAGAGAAACAATTACGTGAATATTACCTTCCGGCTTTTGAAGCGTGTGTGAAGGATGGTAAATCGGCTTCCATCATGTCAGCATATAATGCGCTGAATGATGTGCCTTGTACCTTGAACGCCTGGTTATTGACGAAAGTACTGCGTAAGGACTGGGGATTCAAAGGATATGTGGTTTCCGATTGCGGTGGACCTTCCTTGTTAGTGAATGCGCATAAATATGTAAAGACTAAAGAGGCGGCCGCTGCTTTATCCATAAAAGCAGGTTTGGATCTGGAATGTGGAGATGATGTATATGACCAGCCTTTGCTGAGTGCATACCGTCAATATATGGTTACGGATGCGGACATCGACACCGCGGCCTATCGCGTGTTGAGAGCACGCATGGAATTAGGATTGTTCGATAGTGGAGAACAGAATCCTTATACGAAAATATCTCCTGCTGTGATAGGATCGGCAAAACATCAGGAAGTGGCTTTGAATGCTGCACGTGAGTGTATCGTATTGCTCAAGAATCAAAAGAAAATGTTGCCGCTTAACGCCAGGAAGGTAAAATCTATAGCAGTGGTAGGCATCAATGCGGGTAGCAGTGAGTTTGGAGATTATAGCGGATTGCCGGTAATCGCTCCGATCTCTGTATTGCAAGGTATTAAAGATAGGGTAGGCGATGATGTAAAAGTGGTATACGCCCCATGGAAGTCAGCTGTAGATGGAATGGAGCTTATACAGGGTGCCAGTTTCCCGGAAGGATTGAAGGCCGAGTATTTTGACAATACCAAGTTGCAGGGAACTCCGAAAGTGCGTAAAGAAGAATGGATCAACTTTGAGCCTGCCAATCAGGCACCGGATCCCTTTTTGCCTAAGTCTCCTTTGTCTGTCCGCTGGACCGGAAAATTGCGCCCTACGGTTACCGGACAATATACACTTAGTTTCACATCGGACGACGGTTGTCGCCTGAGCATTGACGGCAAGATGCTGATTGATGCCTGGCCGGGACATGCTGTCCGGACTGATACCGCTGCTATTTATCTGGAAGCAGGAAAAGATTATCAGTTGAAGGCTGAATATTATGATAACCGTGACTATGCTATTGCTAAACTGCAATGGCGCGTTCCACAGGTCGGGAAAATGACACGACTGGATTTGTACGGTGAAGCCGGAAAGGCAGTGCGTGAGTGTGAGACAGTGGTTGCCGTATTGGGCATTAATAAGTCAATAGAACGTGAAGGACAAGACAGATATGATATCCAGCTTCCGGCGGACCAACAGGAGTTCTTGCAGGAAATCTACAAGGTAAATCCGAATATCGTAGTTGTACTGGTGGCAGGTAGCTCGTTGGCTATCAACTGGATGGACGAACATATTCCGGCTATCGTGAATGCCTGGTATCCCGGTGAAAGCGGAGGTAAAGCGGTAGCGGAAGTCTTGTTCGGTGATTATAATCCGGGTGGCCGTCTGCCGTTGACCTATTACAGAAGTCTGGATGAACTCCCTCCGTTCGATGATTATGATATTACTAAAGGACGTACTTATAAATACTTCAAGGGGGATGTTCTGTATCCTTTCGGTTATGGTTTAAGTTATACCACATTCAAGTACTCCAACCTGCAAGTGGCAGATGGTGAAGCGGAGATTCATGTTTCCTTCCAACTGAAGAATGCGGGTAAGTATGCAGGTGACGAAGTTGCCCAAGTGTATGTGAAATTGCCTGAACGGGATGAAGCAATGCCTATCAAAGAATTGAAGGGTTTTGAACGTGTCACATTGAAGAGTGGTGAAAGCAGGAAGGTGACTTTGAAATTGCGAAAGGACCTGTTGCGTTACTGGGATGAGGCGAAAGGTAAGTTTGTATATCCTTCCGGTGATTATACAATCATGGTAGGTGCTTCTTCTGCTGACATTCGTTTACAGAAAGTGGTTCCGGTATTGCAGAAGGTCAAAGTGGTTTGTGTGGGTGCCAGCATTACTGCCGGAGCAACCACAGCCAACCCGGCTACGGATTCTTATCCGGCTCAGTTAGGTCGGTTGCTGGGAAATGACTATAAAGTAACTAATTATGGAGTAAGCAGTTGCACTATGCTTCGCCACGGTGATTTCCCTTATTGGAAAACGAAAGAATATCAGAAAGCACTGGAATCTAACCCGGATGTGGTATTTATAGATTTGGGTGGTAATGACAGTAAAGCGGTCAATCGTCCTTATATGCATGAGTTTGAGAAAGATTGCCGTGATATGATCGATGCTTTTGCACAGCTTCCTTCCAAGCCCCGCATCGTAGTTTTGACTCCTATCGTTTCTTTCGTGAAGGACTCAAATGGCATTTATGATGAGGTAATAATGAAAGATGTGACTCCTGCCACAATCAGTGCTGTGCAGAAGAAAAATGTAGAAGTAATTAATATGCATCCGATACTTGACAAGCATCCGGAGTTGATGAAAGATGGTATTCATCCTGATGCCGAAGGATCAGGAATGATGGCTAAGGCCATGTATGATTATCTGATCTCTCATCCGGAAAAATAAATAGGAATGGAACGGAATGCCAAATTTCAGTGGATATTTTGTCTCTTATTGGGTTGTACTACTGTCTACATTGGTTGAAGTATGCGATTTACTGGGTGAAGAACAGGGCGTAGATGGTGGCGAACTCCGAACCACGGGACTTTCTGTACTGATGTTTGCCATGCCATACCCGGGGTGCTGATAGAAATGCTGGTTGGCTCCAATGAAGAAGGTCTTGATTTGTTACCGGCTTTGGTGGACGGTATCGGACAAGGCAGTATCAGCGGAATAAAGACTCGTTGCGGAGTTACCTTCGAACATCTTTCATGGAAACTTTCACAGAATAAGGTGCTTGTGACTTTGTGCCCAGCGAAAGACCGGAATATAAGACTGAAAGCCGGTCAGCCGTATGATTATACTATTCAGCTGAAGAAAGGGAAACTTTATAAAGTTACAATAGATTATCAATGGCAACCGTTGCTATTAATTACTAATATAAAACACATTACTTATGAAAAAGAATTTTTATCCTATTTTTGCATTATTCCTGGTGGGAGCTATGTTCTCTTGTCAGTCGCCTAAAGGTAATTCGGCAAAAGAAGAAGCGGCCGGAATTGACAGTATGGCTCCGAACCCATTTATCACGCACATGTACACGGCTGATCCTTCGGCACATGTGTGGGCGGACGGACGTTTGTATGTATATGCCTCGCATGATATAGATCCTCCGCGCGGTTGCGACTTGATGGACCGTTATCATGTGTTCTCTACAGACGATATGGTGAATTGGACGGACCATGGTGAAATCCTGAACTCATCACAAGTTCCTTGGGGACGCAAAGAAGGCGGATTCATGTGGGCTCCCGACTGTGCTTACAAGGATGGTACGTACTATTTCTACTTTCCGCATCCCAGTGATACAAAGTGGAATGATAGTTGGAAGATAGGTGTCGCTACCAGCAAGGAGCCGGCTGCTAACTTTACTGTACAGGGATATATCGAAGGAATGGACCCGTTGATTGATCCTTGTGTATTTGTGGATGATGACGGTCAGGCTTATATCTATAACGGTGGCGGCCAGATCTGCAAGGGCGGTAAACTGAAAGACAATATGGTGGAACTGGATGGTGAAATGAAAGAAATGGAAGGCCTGGAAGACTTCCACGAAGCTACATGGATTCATAAATATAATGGAAAATACTACCTCTCTTATTCCGATAATCACGATGAAAACTGGAATGACGGCGTGAAAGGTGACAACCGTATGCGTTATGCTATCAGTGATAACCCGCTCGGCCCTTGGAAATCTATGGGTATCTATATGGAGCCTACCGACAGCTATACCAATCATGGCTCTATCGTAGAATATAAAGGGCAGTGGTTTGCATTTTACCACAATAGTGCTTTATCTAATCATGACTGGTTGCGCTCTATTTGTGTAGACAAACTTTACTACAATGAAGACGGAACTATCCAAATGGTGAAACAAAGAAAATAAGATAGTTTATGAGGTTTATAAGTCTGATTTTACTCTTCCTGCTGAGTGGAACTGTTTCAGCGCAGAAAGTCGAGTGGTATGCTACCACTCAGACTTCTCCGTGGGTGAAGCAGAAGGTAAAGCCGGAACGGGCAACTACTGAATCAGAAATAGTGCTTGACCCGACTCAACGCTTACAGTTGATTACGGGGATAGGCGGCTGCTTCAATGAAATGGGTTGGGATGCGCTGAATGCTTTGGCGGCCGAAGATCGTGAAGCTGTTCTTCAAGCCATCTTTGGCAAAGATGGAGCTTGCTTCGACTATTGTCGCCTTCCGATGGGGGCCAATGACTTTGCCATGAGTTTTTACTCCTCGGCGGATGTTGCAGGAGACTTTAATCTGGTGAATTTCAACATCGATCGTGACAGGTATATTCTGATTCCTTATATTAAAGCTGCCCGTCAGATAAATCCTGACTTGCGCATTTGGGCTTCTCCCTGGTGTCCTCCGGCTTGGATGAAAACGAATAATCATTATGCTTCTGCGGTTCGTTCGTCCGGAGAGAAAGACGTGAACGGATTGCTTCCGCACGAAGCTATAGCAGAATTCAGTACCGGTTTCCGGATGGAAGAAGGTTATCTGAAAACGTATGCCGATTACTTTGTACGTTTTATCAAAGCCTATGAAGCCGAAGGACTGCCGCTGGAATGTATTCATGTTCAGAATGAGCCTTGTTCCAACCAAGTCTTTCCCAGTTGTAAATGGCGCACAGAAGATCTGACTTTCTTCTTGGGGCATTATCTGGGACCGACTTTCGAGCGGGAGAATATCAAAACTGATATTTATTTTGGAACAATCAATACGTCCAATCCGGATTATGTGCGTGTTGCTTTGCGGGATGAGCAGGCAGCCAGATACATTAAAGGCGTTGGTTTTCAGTGGGATGGCAAAAAGGCTATTCCGACCATCCATCGTGAATATCCTAATTTGAACCTGATGCAGACCGAGACTGAATGTGGCAACGGAGCAAACTCATGGGATTATGCCGAATATACATGGAACCTGATGAGGCATTATTTCAGTAATGGTATCAATTCCTATCACTATTGGAATATGATTCTTCCTACTCCGGGCATTAGTCCTTGGGGATGGAACCAGAATTCCATGGTGTCTATTGACAAGAAACGGCACATCGTGAAGTATAATCCGGAATTCTATCTGATGAAGCATTTAGGGCATTTTGTACAGACAGGTGCTTACAGGCTGAAGACACCGTCGGATAAGAACATGCTGGCTTTCGTAAATCCAGACGGTGCAATCACTGCCATTGTTGCTAATGTGACTGATAATGAGGAAACAATGTGTGTAAAAGTAAGGAGGCAGAGGGTAACGCTTACATTGCCTCCTCACTCATTCCATACTGTAAGTTGGAAGCTATAGTCAAGCAGTACCGGTATCTCAAACTTGAAACTGTCAGTTTCAAACGATGAAACCGATAGTTTCGCGGCTTGAAACAAACAGTTTCAAGCAATGAAACTGATAGTTTCACGGCATGAAACAAACGGTTTCAAGCAATGAAACTGATAGTTTCACGGCATGAAACAAAAAGAAGAGACCGTGTCAAAACGGAATAAAAGAATGCGAATTACACAAATAATCCTTTTTTATACTTTTGATAATCAGATCTTATCTGAGTTGTTGCTTGTTTAATTCACGTTCTTTTATTCCGTTTTGACACAATCTCTTCT
>OGRF01001195.1_pt1 | contig 18417 bp, 16 predicted proteins | sample 1553381 | NCBI WGS metagenome assembly OGRF01 (sample SAMEA2580060, study PRJEB22360) | human gut metagenome | biome: human gut; feature: human-associated habitat; material: faeces | place: Denmark | collected 2008/2010
AAAACCAGAACGTCTTCGGAGGGCTGATATGGAATATTTTGAGGAAATACAGGACAGGGTTATCCTGATCGGTGTCCAGGCAGATCGGGGGGATGACATGGAGGAATCCCTGGATGAGCTTGGAGAACTTGCGGCTACGGCAGGTGCGGCGGTTGCAGGCAGGATCATTCAGAATCGTGAGGCCGTACATCCGGGCACCTATATCGGAAAAGGCAAGATCGAAGAGGTAAAAGGTCTTCTTTATGCCCTGGATGCCAATGGTGTGATCTGTGACGATGAGCTTTCTCCTGCCCAGATGAATAATCTGGAGCGGGAGCTGGAGTGCAAGGTTATGGATCGTACCCTGCTGATCCTTGACATTTTTGCGAAGCGTGCCGTCACAAGTGAAGGCAAGATCCAGGTGGAGCTTGCACAGCTTCGTTACCGGTCTGCACGTCTTGTGGGACTACGTTCTTCTCTTTCGCGACTTGGAGGAGGAATCGGAACCAGAGGCCCTGGTGAGAAAAAGCTGGAGACAGACCGTCGTCTGATCCGGAACAGGATATCCGCACTGAAGCAGGAGCTTTCCCAGGTAGAAAAGCACAGAGAGCTGATCCGTTCCAGAAGAGCTGTGGGAAATCTGAAGACAGCAGCCATTGTTGGCTATACCAATGCAGGAAAGTCAACGCTTCTGAATACACTGACAGGCGCTTCGGTGCTTTCGGAGGATAAGCTGTTTGCCACACTGGATCCGACTACCCGTCTTCTGACACTGGATGACGGACAGCAGCTTCTTCTTACGGATACCGTAGGCTTTATCCGCAAGCTTCCCCACAATTTGGTGGAAGCCTTCAAGAGTACTCTGGAGGAAGCCAAATATGCGGATTATATCATTCATGTGGTAGATGCATCCAATCCTCAGGCGGAGATACAGATGCATATCGTATATGAAACCCTGAAAGAGCTTGGTGCTCTGGGAAAAAAGACGATCACACTTTTTAACAAGCAGGACCGTGTTTCCGGGGAGAGCTTTCGGGATCTCCGGGCAGACCATACGCTGAAGATTTCCGCACGGACAGGAGAGGGGCTTGAGGAATTTAAGCAGCTTCTTTCTGAGATACTGGCAGAAGGACAGATTTATATGGAACGGCTTTTTCCTTATTCGGAGGCCGGTCAGATCCAGCTGATCCGTGAGTATGGACAGCTTCTTTCGGAAGAGTATACCGAAGGAGGGATTGCTGTAAAAGCAAGAGTTCCGCGGGAAATCTATCCGAAAGTCACATAATGTTAAAATATCTACTCAGTACCATATATAGTACCGTGAACAAAACGGGCACTATATATGGTGCTTTTTATGTTGACGCAAAGAGGCGTGTCTGATACAATAAGCCTACAGCGCTTTGAACACAGATCGTGAAACGGAGTGTGTTCGTAAGCAGGCAAGTGAGGCGGAATGGAATATCCGCTTATAAATAAATGCATGAGGGAGGCATTTTCTTATGTTTCAGGTAGTAAAAAGAGACGGTGAATTAGACGAATTTAAAATGGGGAAGATCACCGCGGCAATTGATAAGGCATTTGATGCCAAAGGTAAGAATTACAGTTCGGATATGATCGATCTTCTGGGACTTCGTGTTACAGCGGATTTTCAGAATAAGATCGAGAACAACCGGATTTCTGTTGAGGATATCCAGGACAGTGTGGAGAACGTACTGATCCAGGCCGGATATTCTGATGTTGCCAAGGCGTATATCCTTTATCGTAAGCAGCGTGAGAAGATCCGCAATATGAAATCCACCATCCTTGACTATAAAGAAATCGTAAACAGCTATGTAAAGGTTGAGGACTGGCGTGTAAAGGAGAACTCAACGGTTACTTATTCTGTAGGAGGTCTGATCTTAAGCAACTCCGGAGCAGTTACTGCAAACTACTGGCTGTCTGAGATCTACGACAACGAGATCGCAGATGCACACAGAAATGCAGATATCCATATCCATGATCTGTCCATGCTGACCGGTTACTGTGCAGGCTGGTCCCTGAAGCAGCTGATCCGAGAGGGACTTGGTGGTATTGAGGGTAAGATCACTTCTGCACCTGCAAAGCATTTAAGTGTACTCTGCAATCAGATGGTGAATTTCCTGGGTATCATGCAGAACGAGTGGGCGGGCGCACAGGCATTTTCATCCTTTGATACTTATCTGGCACCTTTTGTAAAGGCAGACAACCTTTCCTATCCGGAGGTTAAGAAATGTATTGAGTCCTTTGTATATGGCGTAAATACTCCAAGCCGCTGGGGCACTCAGGCACCATTTTCCAACATTACACTGGACTGGACCGTTCCGGACGACCTTGCAGAGCTTCCGGCTATCGTAGGCGGCAAGGACATGGATTTCAAATATAAGGACTGTAAGAAAGAAATGGATATGGTCAACAAGGCATTTATCGAGACCATGATCGAGGGAGATGCCAACGGACGTGGATTCCAGTATCCGATCCCGACCTATTCCATCACAAAGGAATTCGACTGGTCTGATACCGAGAACAACCGTCTTCTCTTTGAGATGACTTCCAAGTACGGTACTCCGTATTTTTCCAATTATATCAACAGTGATATGAAGCCAAGCGACATCCGCAGCATGTGCTGCCGCCTCCGTCTGGATCTCCGTGAGCTCCGCAAAAAGAGTGGTGGATTCTTTGGCTCCGGTGAGAGTACAGGTTCTGTAGGCGTTGTTACCATCAATATGCCGCGTATCGCATACCTTTCCAGAACGCCGAAGGAATTTTATCAGCGCCTGGACCACATGATGGATATCTCCGCAAGATCTCTTCATATCAAGAGAGATGTGATCAGCAGGCTTCTGGATGAGGGACTATATCCGTACACGAAGAGATATCTTGGAAGCTTTGACAATCATTTTTCCACCATCGGTCTTGTGGGAATGAACGAAGCGGGCTTAAATGCCTGCTGGCTGAAAAAAGACATGACAGATCCGGAAACCCAGAAGTTTACAAAAGAGGTTCTGGAGCATATGAGAAACCGTCTTTCAGACTATCAGGAGCAGTATCCGGGAGAGCTTTTCAACCTGGAGGCAACACCGGCAGAGTCCACTGCATACCGTCTTGCCAAACACGACAGAAGCCGTTATCCGGATATCAAAACAGCAGGAAAAGAGGGCGACACTCCGTATTACACAAACAGCTCTCATCTGCCGGTTGATTACACTGCGGATATTTTTGACGCACTGGATATTCAGGACGATCTGCAGACTCTGTATACTTCAGGAACCGTATTCCATGCATTCCTTGGGGAGAAGCTTCCGGACTGGAAGGCAGCGGCAGCGCTGGTACGTAAGATCGCAGAGAATTATCGCCTGCCCTATTACACCATCTCACCGACCTATTCTGTATGTCAGGAGCATGGCTACATCAGCGGCGAGCATTTCACCTGCCCGAAATGTGGAAAGAAGGCTGAGGTTTACAGCCGTATCACAGGATATTACCGTCCTGTACAGAACTGGAACGATGGTAAGACCCAGGAGTACAAGAACCGTACCCTCTATGATATTACCCATTCCCAGCTGAAAAAGGTCCATACCAGTGTGATGACCATGAAGGGTGACGAGGTGGAGATCCAGCCAGTGGAATCTCATAAATATCTTTTTACGACCAGCACTTGTCCGAACTGCCGTATGGCAAAGAAAATGCTGGAAGGCGAAGAGCTGGAGATCATCGATGCTGAGCAGAATCCCGAGCTTGTCAAGCAGTATGGGATCCGTCAGGCGCCTACACTTGTGATCACTGACGGGGTACAGGTTAAGAAGTATGTGAATGCTTCTAACATTCAGAAGTATGTGGATGAAGAGTTGGATTGAGCTCTTCGGGGCAATTGTAAATTGTAATTAAAATGGCTGGACGCATGTCTGTTTGGATGTGCGTCTGGTCTTTTTTTATATTTTTTTTATTTTTTGTCTTTTTGTTTTTATATTTTTTGGGGGGATTTTCGTTTTTGGGGAAAGGTGGTTGACATTTCATGTCGGGATGGTATACTTATACATGGGTTTAATGATTGAAAGTGTTACACTTTAATGTATGAATATATACCGCTGTAATACCGCGTGGGGGATCCGGGAATTGTTTCCCGGCGGAAATTTGCGAGGGGGAAAGCACTCAAAGTTGCGAAGCCCGTTTTTCCCCCTCGCGCTCCCCCTTTCCGGGCACGCTTTTTTGAACGTACGTTGTGGTGTGTGATACGTTTTGTATAGGGCGATGGATTCGACTGTATCGGGAATTCAAGGCTGAGCCGATGAATGAGGACGGACGGAAAAGCGGCCCGCATAGCGGGCCTGTTCCCTGATATGAGATTTATGTTCTGTGATATTTAACTGAATCAAGTAAGTTCCCTGCAGAATTGCGAAAAGCAATAAGCAGTGGGTGAGGACTTGCTTGTATCAGGAGAAGTGCAGGCTCTTTCTGATAAACTCCGGAGCAGTTATTTAGTTATGAGCAAGTAGCGAAGCGGATTGCGAATATCCGCTTGAGCTGAATCAAGAAAGCATATCAGTTACTTATATCGGCACAACCTACAATATCCAATACCGTAGAATCCATCGCCCCGTCAGAAAAGTAACACATTCCACAACACGGAACAGCGGCGTGGCCGGGAGGGGAGGAGCGCGAGGAGGGGACGATGGCCTTCGCAACTATGAATGCTTCCCCTCCTCGCACCTGCCGCATGCGAAATGCTCCCCCTGGAAAGGAAAAACCGCATGCGAAATGCTCCCTCCCGGAAAGGGATTCACTTCCAATTAATTTCATGCTAGAATAAAAAAAGAATAATAAGAAAAACAATAACAAGAAAAAATAATCAGGAAAAGAGGAAATCACATCATGGTAAAACAGAATATCGTCTTCGTAGAAAACACTCCGGGAAGTCTTCAGAAAGTCACAAAGATCCTTGCTGAGAATCAGATCGACATCTACGGCTTCGGCTGTTTCGATGCACCGGAGTTCGCAAACTTCCGTATGGTATGTGATGATCCGGAAAAAGCAGATCAGATCATGGCAGAAAACGGATATATGACCCGTATCACTCAGGCTATCCTGGTGGATCTTCAGGATGAGATCGGCGGCCTGGACAAACTTTTAAGTGTCATGGGCGACAGCAACGTAAACCTTCATTACATTTACACCTTTTTCCACAGAGGTTTGAAAGTCCCGGTAGCGATCATGCACTGTGAGGATCTCCTTGTTGCAGAGAGCGTTCTTCGTAACAATGGCTTCAAGGTTCTGGATCGTCTGGTAGATCCGGATGGAGTTGAAGAAGCGTAAGGACATATTCCGGAAAATGACAAACAGGAATGACGTATTCACGTATTGAAGTTTTGACAGGGCAATGCTACAATAAAAGAGCGTGTCAGGAAACAGGAAAAACGTTTCCGGGCACGCTCTTATTTACATGTACAACGAGCTGTGGCGAGATTCTGATGAGTGCTGTACAGATCGGAGAAGTAGGCACAGCTGCGTTTATAACGGAATGTACATACAATGGAGGAAATCGATGAAAAGAGAAAGTTTCAGAAAAGGTATGAAGGATGGAGTTCCCATCGCTCTTGGATATTTTGCGGTATCCTTTACCTTTGGCATGATGGCTGTTGCCGGCGGCTTGAGTATCTGGCAGGCAGTTCTGATCTCCCTGACCAACCTGACATCGGCCGGTCAGTTTGCGGGACTGGACATTATTTTTGCGGGAGGCTCCATGTGGGAGATGGCAATGACTCAGCTGATCATCAACCTGAGATACTGCCTGATGTCATTTTCCCTGTCCCAGAAATTCCGGCGTGAGGAGTCCGGCATCCTGAAATACATCGCTGCTTTTGGTATCACCGATGAAATTTTCGGGATCAGTGCGGCTCAGGAGGGAAAGGTCAGTGTATTTTATAATTACGGAGCCATGTGCGTGGCAATTCCCGGATGGACTCTTGGAACTCTGGCAGGAGGAATCTCCGGAAGCCTTTTGCCGGATTTTATGCTTAGTGCGTTGAGCGTTGCCATTTACGGAATGTTCCTGGCCATCATCATCCCGCCGTCCAAAAAGAGCAGACCGGTTCTTGGGGTGGTTGTGGCATCCATGGCAGTCAGTACTGTTTTTGCGGTGACACCGGTGTTAAAACAGGTATCATCCGGATTTATGATCATTATCACAACACTTCTGGTAGCAGGCCTGGCGGCTTATTTCTGCCCGCTGGAAGAGAAAGGGGAAGCCGTTCATGAGTCATAATGTATATCTTTATATCCTGGTGATGGCAATTGTCACCTATCTCATCCGTATGCTGCCCCTTGCTCTTGCAAAAAACGAGATCAGAAGCCCGTTTATCAAGTCCTTTCTGTATTATGTGCCATATGCCTGTCTGGCAGCCATGACCTTCCCGGCCATCCTGAAGGCCACAGACAGCATCATCTCCGGTGCAGCAGGTTTCCTGGTAGCACTTATTGCTGCATATAAGGAAAAAAGCCTGATCACAGTAGCCCTGCTGGCATGTGCGGCGGTGTTTATCGTGGAGAGGGTTCTGGTATTTATTTGAAGAGGGGATATGCGGAAATATAATACGCAGGAGGGAGCTTCGAAAAGCTCCCTCCATTTTCATTTATTCACCTAAAAATCCAAGATCGATCTCTCCGTCAAACACCGTAGTTGCAGGTCCTGTCATATATACAAGGTTTTCATCTCTTTCCCAGGAGATGTTTAAGTCTCCGCCAAGAAGCTGTACAGTAACCGGCTTACTGCCATCAACCTTGTCATTGAGGATGGAAGCTACCGTAACTGCGCAGGCACCTGTGCCGCAGGCAAGAGTTTCTCCGGAGCCACGCTCCCATACACGCATCTTTACGGTGTGGCGGTCGATCACCTGAACAAACTCAGTGTTGACTCTGTCCGGGAAGCATACGTGATTTTCAAAGGACGGGCCGATCTTTTCCAGGTCAAGGCTGTCCACATCGTCTACGTAGATGATGGCATGAGGATTACCCATGGAAACTGCGGTCATGTGATATTCTTTTCCGTCGACGGTGATGGGAGCGTCGATCACCTGCTCGGTTTCGGCAACCACCGGGATCTCTTTTGCAGTGAGGATCGGGGAGCCCATGTTGACTTTTACCATGGAGGCCTTGCCGTCGCGGATAGTAAGATCTACATATTTGATACCGCTTCTTGTGGCGATGCTTAAAGAAGTTTTGTCCACGATGCCGTGGTCGTAGACATATTTGGCAACGCAACGGATACCGTTTCCGCACATGGCACCCTGAGAGCCGTCCAGATTGTACATATCCATCTCGCAGTCTGCAATCTCAGACGGGCGGATCAGGATCAGACCATCGGAACCAATGCCAAAATGACGGTCGCTGACAAATTTTGCCACTGCGGCCGGATCCTTAACAGTTTCCTCGAAACAGTTTACATATACATAATCGTTTCCAATGCCGTGCATTTTCGTGAATTTCATAATAGTAGCCTCCTCTTGTTTCTGAATATTATACTTGTTTTTTCTGTTGGAGCACAAGACCCACATGAAAAAAACACGCAGGTTTTTTCCATTTGTTGCCTTTAATAGTATAGTATATTGGACAATTGTTATTGAAAAGTGAATTTTCCCTGTGAAATTCCCATAAATTACAGGTGGATTTTCGGATTTATGGGTTTTATATGCTTGCATTTTGTCAGAAACATGGTATCATAAAACAAAGTAATATGCATGGAGATGTATAATTATGCTGTACATTACGAATTGGACTGACAGAAGCCGAGAGACAGTTAACGTAAAGTACATAGAATTCAGGAGGAAGAAAAAATGAAGAGAAAATTTATGGCACTTGCACTTGCAGCAGCTATGACAGTTTCTATGACATCCGCTGTTTTTGCAGCAGATGAGATCAAGAGCGCAGATGATCTGGAGGGTAAGAAGATCGGTGTTCAGCTTGGAACAACCGGTGATGCAGACGCTACAGAGGTTAAAGACGCAACAGTAGAGAGATACAACAAAGGTAATGACGCTGTTATGGCTCTGAAACAGGGTAAGATTGACTGCGTAGTGATCGACAGCGAGCCTGCCAAGAAATTTGTTGAGAAAAACGATGATCTTGAGATCGTTGAGGATATTTTTGATAAAGAGGAGTATGCAATCTGTCTTTCCAAAGATAATGCAGACCTTACCAAAGAGTTCAACGAAGCGCTGAAGGAGCTGAAGGATGACGGAACTCTGGATTCCATCAGAGATAACTACATCGGTGATGATGCAGGTAAGACACCGTATGAGACTCCTAAGGATGCAGATCACTCCAAGGGAACTCTTACCATGGCAACAAACGCAACCTTCCAGCCATACGAATACTATGACGGAGATAAGATCGTAGGTATTGATGTTGATATCGCTCAGGCTGTCTGCGACAAGCTTGGATATGAGCTGAAGGTCGAGGATATGGAGTTTGATGCGATCGTAAATTCTGTTAAATCCGGAAAAGCTGATTTCGGTGCTGCAGGAATGACAGTAACAGAGGATCGTAAAAAGAGCGTTGATTTCACTGATCCGTACACAACTGCAGAGCAGGTTGTTATTGTAAAGAAATAATTTTGCATAGAGAAATCAGAGGATTCTGAACGGATAAGCTGAGAAACAGATATTCGTTGCAGGGTTCAGTAGCGAATGATCAGGTTCCGGATATCCGGGTATGTTTTCCGGATTTCGGAACCTGTAGTTTTGGAAAGGGTGGAAATTTTGAGTCTTATTGAACAGTTTCAGTTTAACTTTCTGGACGACAATCGCTGGCAGTTCATTTTGTCCGGTCTGAAAAATACCATCATCATTACTTTTTTTGCTGTACTTCTTGGTATTTTTCTGGGATTTGTCATTGCTATTGTCCGTTCTACACATGATAAGACAGGTAAGCTTAAGATCCTTAATGTGATCTGTCGTGTTTATCTGACTGTGATCCGTGGCACCCCAACGATGGTACAGCTGCTGATCGTATTTTATGTTATTTTTGCAACCATAGATCCGGGTAAGATAGTTGTTGCCATTATCGCCTTTGGTATGAACTCTGCTGCATACGTGGCTGAGATCGTCCGTTCCGGTATCATGTCTATTGATCAGGGACAGTTTGAGGCAGGACGGAGCCTGGGTCTTAACTATACACAGACTATGATCAAGATCATTCTTCCGCAGGCGGTCAAGAACATCCTGCCGGCCCTTGGAAACGAGCTGATCGTACTTTTGAAGGAGACATCCATCAGTGGTTATATCGGACTTATGGATCTGACCCGTGGCGGAGACATTATCCGAAGCCAGACCTACAGTGCACTGTTCCCGCTGCTGGTAGTAGCTGCGATCTATCTTGTGATCGTTTGCTTCCTTACCTATCTGGTAGGAAGACTTGAAAGGAGGCTGAGAACCAATGAGCGTAAGTAATGAAGTGCTTCTGGATGTACAGGGACTTGAAAAGGCCTATGGCGGCAATCAGGTTCTCAACGGGATCACCACACAGATCCGCAGAGGTGAAGTAGTAGCCATTATCGGACCATCCGGCTGTGGTAAATCTACATTCCTCCGTTCCCTGAATCTCCTTGAGGAGCCGACCGGGGGAAAAATCCTCTTTGAGGGAACTGACATCACAGATTCCAAGGTGGATATCAACCGTCATCGTCAGAAGATCGGAATGGTATTCCAGCAGTTTAATCTTTTTCCACATAAGACAGTAAAAGAGAACATTATGCTCGCACCTGTGACTCTGAATCTTATGAGTAAGGAAGAGGCTGAAAAAACGGCACTGGAGCTTCTGGAGCGAGTAGGTCTTCCGGATAAGGCAGATTCCTATCCGGACATGCTTTCCGGCGGTCAGAAGCAGCGTATCGCCATTGCAAGATCTCTTGCTATGAACCCGGACGTGATGCTGTTTGATGAGCCTACATCTGCTCTTGATCCGGAGATGGTAGGAGAGGTCCTGGAACTGATGCAGGAGCTTGCAAGATCCGGCATGACCATGGTTGTGGTAACTCATGAGATGGGCTTTGCCCGCGAGGTGGCAACCAGAGTCCTCTTCATTGATGAAGGAAAGATCCAGGAAGAAAATTCTCCTAAGGAATTCTTTGCAAATCCAAAGAATAAGAGACTTCGAGAGTTTCTTTCAAAGACATTATAATGACATTATAAATATAAGAATATTAAAAACGGATGCTTCATCCTCCTGTGGAAATGCTGCAGGAGATAAAGCATCCGTTTTTTGTAGTGCTAGTTGCAAAAAAATCTTTTTTCTTTCCGCTGCTCAGTGGATTTCTTCACCGGCAGTTTTTTGTGCGGCTTTTATTTCGTTGTAACAGTATTTGATGATAGATTTTCTGGTTATGATCCCGATGAAGGAGCCCTGGTCATCTACCACCGGTACGAAGTTCTGATTAATGGCGCGATCCAGGAGATCTTCCATATTGGAATCTGCATGGACTGGTTTATAGGTGGCGCGACGTGGGATCGCCATGATCGGGATTCCTTCTGTTTCCTTGATGTCGTGAATATCTGCACGGCGCATGCCCCAGAGGAGATCTCCCTCTGAGATGGTGCCAAGATATTTGCCGTCCATGGTGAGGATAGGAATGCAGGAGTACTTGCGGTGCTCCATTTTTTCGAGGGTCTGGCGAAGAGTTTCATCCTCAAAGATGTAGGCTACTTCGCTTTTGGGAATCAGAAAAAACAGAATGTTCACGTTATTACCTCATTTCCGCGAAAATTATAAATAAATCTGTAGGCTGTTTTAGAGAAGCTGAAGTCCGTGTGTCTCTGCAGCATCTGTGATCTCCTTCGGCCAGAGAGAGACATGTACTTCTCCGATGTGTGCTTTACGAAGGAAGAACATACAGATCCTGGACTGTCCGATACCACCACCGATGGTGTACGGAAGCTCTTTGTTCAGGATTGCTTTCTGGAATGGAAGCTCTCTTCGGTCATCACAGCCTGCTTCGGTAAGCTGGCGGTCAAGTGCGTCCTCGTCAACACGGATTCCCATTGAGGAAAGCTCAAGGGCAATGTCAAGTACCGGATAGTATACGAGGATATCACCGTTCAGTTCCCAGTCATCATAGTCCGGGGCACGTCCGTCGTGGCGCTCGCCGTTGGTGAGGGTTTTGCCGACTTTCATAAGGAAGACAGCGCCCTTTTCACGGGTGATCCGATATTCACGTTCCTTCGGTGTGCAGTCCGGATACATGTCAAGAAGTTCCTGAGTTGTGATAAAGAAGATATCCTTCGGAAGGATCTCCTCGATGTAGTCATACTGTACAGCCATGTATTTCTCAGTTTTACGAAGGACACTGTAAATGGTGCGTACGGTTTCCTTGAGAGTCTCTATGGAACGCTCTTCTTTGGAGATGATCTTTTCCCAGTCCCACTGGTCTACGTAAACAGAGTGGATATTGTCCAGATCTTCATCCCGGCGGATGGCTACCATATCTGTGTAAAGACCTTCTCCGTGAGAAAATCCGTATTTTTTCAGTGCGTAGCGTTTCCATTTGGCAAGGGAGTGTACGATCTCGGCGTTGCTTCCTTCGATAGCCTTGATATCAAAGCTTACCGGGCGCTCTACACCATTAAGGTTGTCATTAAGGCCGGATTCCGGTGCTACAAATGTTGGAGCGGATACTCGAAGAAGGTTCAGCTTCTGGGAGAGTGTCTGCTGGAAGAAATCTTTTACTGTTTTGATCGCAATCTGTGTGTCATGGAGGTTCAGGTCTGCATGATAGGTTGCGGGGATTGTGATTGTATTCATTATCGGCTCCTCCTGATGATTTTTAGGCTTATTGCTCTGTGGGGTATTATAACAGAAAATGGGTGGAGTGGCAATATAATGAGAGGGGAAGTCTTTTGGGGTATCGTAGAAAAATACTGGGTATTAAATGCCTGGTGTGATATACTGAAAAAAGAATGCTTATGTTTACGATGGAAATATAAATATCCGTTTTGACGGATAGAATGGAGGGAGTTTATGGCAGGTCAAAGGTGTCAGGTTTGTGGGGGTAAGGTTGTAAATGGCAGGTGTTCATTATGTGGGATGCCTTACAGAAATGATGAGGTGTTATATCATTTGAATGAGCCCCGGGAGATACATTATAAACATGCTTCCGCCAAAGTGCGGGATATGATGCGGCAGTATGGACAGGATGCTGATCAAACAACACAACATAACGGAAACGTAAACCGGAATACGAACGCAAACCGGAATACAAATATAAATCGGAATACGAATGCAAGCCGCAATACCGATTTGAATCGGAATCTAACCAGAAGCCGGAATACAGGTGCAGCAGCCGGACGTAAGACTGCAGCGGCAGTTAATACCAGGAATAAAACAACGGTGGGCAGAAATCGTGCAGAAGTTTTAGAACAGGGAAAAAAACAGCAAAAAAAAGATCAGAAAAGCAGCGGGGCAGGCTGGATCATATGGTTTATAGTGACACTGGCCATTCTGCTTCCAAAATTATGGGATTTTCTTGCAGACTGGATCGGAACAAATTTGTGAGAATATTTCTGCAGTGAGATCAGGCAGTGCTAAGTGTCTGTATTTTCGTGTATACAGAAATATCCCTTTTCTTTTCTCCTCAGCTGTGTTATACTCATGCCTAGCACAACATATAGATGAAAAACAATATATAGAAGATATAGGTACTATATATAGTATTTTGCACAGCGACTTATATATAGCACAGGGAGGGATGAGCAATGTTATATGTGATCAAGAAAGACGGGACAAGAGAGGAGTTTAATCCGCAGAAGATCGTGGCTGCCGTGAACAAATCCGCAGAGCGTATTCTTTATACTTTTTCAGACGAGGAGAAGGATTTTATCTGCCGTTTTGCCCAGGAGCATGCGGATTCCCTTGGAAAGAATGAGATCGAGATCCAGGAGATGCACAACATCGTGGAGGGGGCTCTGGAGCGTGTGAATCCGGCAGTTGCCAAGAGCTACCGTGATTATCGGAATTACAAGCTGGATTTTATCCATATGATGGATGATGTCTATACCAAGAGTCAGGCGATCCGTTATATCGGTGATAAAAGTAATGCCAATACAGACAGCGCCCTTGTTGCCACGAAACGAAGCCTGATCTTTAATGAGCTGAACAAGGAACTCTATCGGAAGTTTTTTATGAACCGTAATGAGCTTCAGGCATGTAAGGACGGCTACATTTATATTCATGACCAGTCTGCACGTCTGGATACCATGAATTGCTGTCTGTTCGATGTGGCAGCTGTTTTAAGTGGCGGTTTTGAGATGGGCAATGTCTGGTATAACGAGCCGAAGACTCTGGATACAGCCTTTGATGTTATGGGGGATATCATTCTCAGTACAGCAGCACAGCAGTATGGTGGCTTTACAGTGCCGGAGGTTGATAAGATCCTGGCACCGTATGCAAAGAAGAGCTATGATAAATATATTTCCGAATTTATGAAATACTCGGATGAGAGCTGGAGTGGCCGTGAGGAGAGAGCTATTGAGTATGCTCTTGATAAGGTCCGCAGGGATTATGACCAGGGCTGGCAGGGAATTGAGTACAAGCTGAATACCGTCGGTTCTTCCAGAGGTGATTATCCGTTTGTTACGGTGACACTTGGTCTCGGAACCGAGCAGTTTGAGAAGATGTGTACGGTTTCCCTTCTTGAGGTCCATCAGGGAGGACAGGGTAAGGCCGGACACAAGAAACCGGTACTTTTCCCGAAGATCGTATTCCTTTATGACAAAGAGATCCATGGTCCCGGAAAGTGCTGTGAGGATATTTTTGAGGCTGGTGTGGAGTGTTCCTCCAAAACCATGTATCCGGACTGGCTGTCTATGTCCGGCGCAGGCTATATTTCCAGTATGTACAGGAAATACAAGAAGGTCATCAGCCCGATGGGATGCCGTGCTTTCTTAAGTCCGTGGTATGAGCGTGGCGGTATGGAGCCGGCGGATGAGAATGATACGCCTGTTTTTGTGGGACGTTTTAACATTGGTGCGGTAAGCCTTCATCTTCCGATGATCCTTGCAAAGGCCAGAGCGGAGAGCAGAGATTTCTATGAGGTTCTGGATTTCTATCTGGAAATGATCCGTAACCTGCACATTCGCACTTACGAATATCTGGGACAGATGCGTGCATCCACCAACCCGCTTGCATACTGTGAAGGCGGTTTCTACGGCGGACATCTGAAACCGAATGAAAAGATTGGCAAGATCCTGAAGCCTATGACAGCTTCCTTTGGTATCACAGCGTTAAATGAGCTTCAGGAACTTTACAATGGCAAATCCATTGCCGAGGATGGGGCGTTTGCTCTGGAGGTCCTGAAATATATCAATGACAAGGTAAATCAGTACAAGAAGGAAGATGGTTATCTTTATGCGATCTACGGAACACCGGCAGAGAGTCTTTGTGGCCTGCAGGTAGAGCAGTTCCGTAAGATGTATGGAATCATTGAGGGCGTTTCTGACAGACCATATGTGAGCAACAGCTTCCACTGCCATGTAACAGAGGATGTGACTCCGATCGAGAAACAGGATCTGGAGGGACGTTTCTGGGAGCTCTGCAATGGCGGTAAGATTCAGTATGTACGTTATCCGATCGGCTACAATAAGGAAGCTATCCGTACACTGATCCGCAGAGCCATGGATCTGGGATATTATGAGGGAGTGAACCTTTCTCTTGCATACTGTGACGATTGTGGTCATGAGGAACTGGAGATGGATGTATGCCCTGTCTGCGGTTCCAGAAACCTGACCAAGATCGACCGTATGAACGGATACCTGTCCTACAGCCGTGTTCACGGAGATACCCGTCTGAACGATGCCAAGATGGCGGAGATCGCAGAGCGGAAAAGTATGTAGAGACAGGATGGACAGATAAATGAGATATCATAATATAACCAAGGACGATATGCTGAACGGCGATGGTCTGCGGGTCGTACTGTGGGTAGCAGGATGTAACCATTGCTGCAGAGAATGTCAGAATCCCATTACGTGGGATCCCGACGGAGGGCTTTTATTTGATGAGGCTGCGAAACAGGAGATTTTTGAGCAGCTGGAGAAGCCATATATTTCCGGAATCACATTTTCCGGCGGAGATCCCATGCATCCCGTGAACCGCGCTGATGTGAGAGAGCTGATGCATGAGATCAGAGAAAAATACCCCACGAAGACGATCTGGATGTATACCGGAGACAGTTGGGAGGACATTTACGATCTGCCGATCATGCAATATGTGGATGTCGTGGTGGACGGAGAGTTCCATGTGGAAGAAAAAGATGTAAAGCTTCTGTGGAAGGGCAGTAAGAACCAGCGGGTGATCGATGTGAAGAAGACCCTGGTCAGTGACCATAGACGGGTGCCGGTATTGCACTGCAGGGATTACGCATAGGAAGCGGCTGGTTTCAGCCGGTAATGTAAGAAGAAAAAGGAAAGAACAGACAATGCACAGAATAGCAAAATTTCATTTTGTAAGTCCGGGGCAGTTTTTGACTGCCATGCAGGAGGGATATCCTCAGTATACGGAAGCACAGATCAAGGAAATGTATGAAAGTTTAAAACTTCCCAGGAGAGCCACGAAAGGAAGCGCAGGCTATGATTTCTTCGCACCGTTTGCCTTTACCCTGGCCCCGGGAGAGACCATCAAGATTCCTACCGGCATTCGTGCTGAAATGAAGGAGGACTGGGTATTACAGATTTATCCGAGAAGCGGACTGGGCTTTAAATACCGTTTGCAGATGAACAATACCGTGGGCATCATTGACAGTGACTATTTCTTTTCAGATAATGAAGGACATATCTTCATGAAGATCACCAATGATTCCAATGAAGGCAAGACCGTGGAGGTTCCTGCGGGAACCGGATTTGCACAGGGAATCTTTATGCAGTATGGCATCACGGAAGATGATGATGCAGAAGGAATCCGTAACGGCGGCTTCGGAAGCACCACGAAGTAACAGGTAAAACAACAAAATAGCAGAATAAAATCCCCCGAATGGGACATGATGAAATTTAGATCATAGACCCAAGGGGGATTTTTTATGCCACAGAACAAACAACCAAAGCTCGTCAGAATATCGGAAAAGCTTCAGCAGAATATGCAGTATGTGGATGAACTGATGGGACTGGAAACCAATTTCGATATTATTCACCGGGTGATCCGTCTCGGTGACACCGATGCCTGCATGTATCTGATCGATGGTTTCTGCAAGGATGAACTGATGCAGAAAATATTACAGTATCTGATGGATCTGAAGGCGGAGGACTTCCCAAAGGATGCCCATGAGATGTCCAAAATCGCGATTCCCTACGTGGAGGTGGATCTGGACGATACCTGGGAGAAAATACTGGGAGCTTTGCTGTCCGGCGTCTTTGTCCTGTTATTGGACGGTTATGAAAAGGCGGTGTTGATCGATGCCAGAACCTATCCCACCAGAGGGGTGGAGGAGCCGGACAAGGACAAGGTACTCCGGGGGTCCAAGGACGGCTTCGTGGAGACAGTGGTATTCAATACAGCATTGATCCGCCGCAGGATCCGTAGTACGGATCTTCATATGGAAATGCTTAATGCCGGGGAGAATTCCAGAACAGATATCGTACTGTGTTATATGGAGAGCCGTGTGGATCCGAAACTTCTTACGCAGATCCGGGAACGGATCCGTTCCATTCAGGTGGATGCTCTGGCCATGAATCAGGAAAGCCTGGCGGAATGTCTGTACCAGCGGAAGTGGTACAATCCGTTTCCGAAGTTCAAATACACGGAGCGGCCGGATACGGCGGCAGCCCAGGTGCTGGAAGGCAATCTGGTGATTCTGGTGGACAATTCCCCTTCTGCCATGATCCTGCCCACCACGATCTTTGATGTGGTGGAAGAGGCGGATGATTATTACTTTCCGCCGGTCACCGGAACGTATCTGCGTCTGACCCGTTTCCTGATCGCACTGCTCACGTATTTCGTGACACCCACATATCTGCTCCTTATGAATCATCGGATGTGGATCCCAGAGAATCTGGAATTTATTATTCTGAAAGAGGATCCCAATGTGCCTCTGATCCTGCAGTTTTTACTGTTGGAGCTGGCCATTGACGGACTGCGGCTGGCGGCGGTCAACACACCGAATATGCTGAGTACTCCCTTGAGTGTCATGGCGGCGCTGGTGCTGGGAGAATTTTCGGTGGAGAGTGGGTGGTTCTCCAGTGAGGTTATGCTTGCCATGGCATTTGTGGCCATTGCTAATTACACGCAGGCTAATTATGAATTGGGTTATGCCTTGAAATTTATGCGGATCCTCAATCTGATTTTGACACAGCTTTTCGGAATATGGGGTTATATTGCCGGACTTATTATATTTGCGCTGGCGCTCCTTACGAATAAGACAATCTCCGGACAAAGCTATCTGTATCCGCTGATTCCTTTTGACAGAGCAAAAATGAGAAATCGTTTCTTCCGTGGAAGAATGCCAGGAACCAGAAAAATGTGACAAAATGTATCACTTTTGTCAGCGAAAATTGAAATGGGTGCCCTTTTGATGTATGCTTAGGAAAAAATGATAGCATCAGGAGGGTAACCAATGTTTAAAATCGTTACAGACAGTACTGCTGATCTGCCGGTAGAGTATCTGAAGGAACATGATCTTGGATGCATGAACCTTAGCTATATCATGGATGGTGTGACTTATGGACAAGGACAGGAACTTCCCGAAAAAGAATTCTATGCATTGATGAGACAGGGCAAGATGCCGACTACATCCCAGGTCAACCCTGAGGAGGCAAAGGCTCATTTTACGGAATATCTGAAAGAAAATAAAGAGATCCTCTGTATCGCTTTCTCCTCCGGACTGAGCGGTACTTACAACAGCATGCGGATCGCGGCGGATGAGATCATGGAGGAACAGCCCGATTGCAAGATCATCGTGATCGACAGTCTGTGCGCTTCTCTGGGAGAGGGACTGCTGGTCCACAAGGCAGTGACTTTGAGAGATCAGGGCAAATCCATGGAAGAAGTGGCAGAGTGGGTGAAGAATAATCGTCTGCATCTGGTACATGTATTTACTGTGGATGATCTGTATCACCTCTACCGCGGCGGACGTGTCAGCAAGGCTACGGCATTTGTAGGAACACTGGCCGGTATCAAACCCAAGCTTCATGTAGATAACGATGGACATCTGATTGTCATCGGTAAGGTAAGAGGACGTAAGAAATCTCTGCATGCACTGGTGGATTACATGGAGGAGAAGATGGGATCCTACCGTGACCAGAACGATATTGTTTTCATCAGCCACGGTGATGATCTGCCTGCGGCGGAACTGGTGAGAGACTTGGTAAAGGCGCGTTTTGGCATGGACAGCTTCCTCATCAACTATGTGGGCCCCACCATTGGTTCTCATTCTGGCCCCGGAACACTGGCATT
>OGRF01001211.1_pt1 | contig 18224 bp, 23 predicted proteins | sample 1553381 | NCBI WGS metagenome assembly OGRF01 (sample SAMEA2580060, study PRJEB22360) | human gut metagenome | biome: human gut; feature: human-associated habitat; material: faeces | place: Denmark | collected 2008/2010
GTATCGGTTGCTCCAATCCACCAGTTTCCATTCTCGCCGATATACGGTGTCTGGCCATCCTGACCGTCTTGGCCGTCGCCCTCGCCGCCCTCCCCTTCACCGTCGCCGCCGTCATCGTCGCCGGCTTGCTCCTGCTTGCGCTTGTCGTCCAGGAACTCGCGCAGCAGCTTGACGGAACCCCGCGTGATTTCCTGGTTCTCGTCGGCCAGCCAGTCGGTAACTTCCTCCGGTTTCTTCTTGAACGCCGTCACCAGCTCGTTGATAACCGTCACATCCTTGGCGCGGCCCGAGTTGAACGCCTCGGCAATCGGGTCTGGCAGGTCAAGCAACGTGACGTGCTGCGTCACGAAAGCCGGCGACTTGCTGATGGCCTTGGCAATCTCCCCCTTCTTGATGCCCTTCGCCAGCTCGCGGCCGATGTAGTCGGCAATCTCGCGGGCGGTCAGCTCGTTGCGTTGCAGGTTCTCCACAACCTGGTCGGCTTCGTTGTAGTCGTTGTCGATGAAGCCGGGAATGGTGGTCTTGCCGGCCCGCTTGGAACCACGAAAGCGACGTGCGCCGTGGTTGATGATGTAGCGGCCTTCGGCCTCGGGGTTGTCGCGCACAGAAATCGGCGTCTTCACCCCGCGCAGCTTGATCGACGCGGATAGCTCTTCCAAGCTATCGTCGGAAAAGCCGGGGTTGTCCTCGGTGCGCGGCTGGTGCGGGTCTTCGTCGATCAGGTCCATTTCCAGCAGCAAAGGCCCGCCCCCGTTGGCAGCGGCCGTAGGGGCGTCCAGGAGCGCCGACAGGTCGCCCATGCTATCAAGGCCCAGCCCGGACGTTTGCGGCTTGCCTGTGGCCTCTGCGGTGCCCTTGCCGGGCGTCTTCTTGGTTGCGGTGCTCATTGTTGAATCTCCATCTTTTCAAAAACATAGGCGGCCAGTGCGCGCACTTCCTGCGTGGCCTTGCGTGCTGCGGTCTTCTTGATCTTCCACACCGGCACCCCGGAAGCGAGCGCATCGGCGATGCTGCTGCGCCGGCCGGGATCATCAGTTGCGGGTAGGCCGCCTGCAATTCATCCTGGTGTCGAACATGGCGAGGGTTGCGGGCGTCTACCTTGCTCGGAACCATGCCAAGGAATTTCAGCTTGGTGTTCAGCTTGCGGACGTTCGCAATCGTGGTGAGCATCTTCTTGATGCCCTGGATGCTGTACGCCTCAAGCTCGATAGGCGACAAAACACAGTCTGCCGCGTACAGCGCGGCCGCTAGACTGACGCCAAGGGCAGGAGCGGTGTCAATCAGCACCACGTCAAAACCACAGTCGGCCAGCGCCTTGATGTTCTCCTTGAAGGCACCGGCTGCGTCGGTCAGGCTGCGCTTTTCCATGTTCGCCAGAACAGGATCGGACTCGATCAGGCGCATCAAAGGGCCTTCGGGCAGCTCTGCGAACGCGCTGCGCACCGCATTGCCGTCCTGGTCGAAAAGCTGGCTCGCCAGATAGCCGCTACCGAATTCTTGCAGCGTAAAAGAAGCGTTTCCCTGAGTGTCAAGGTCAATGACCGCGACACGCAAGCCACGCTCCAAAAAGTCGAATGCCAGGTGAACCAGGCTAGAGGTCTTACCGACCCCGCCTTTTTGTTGCGCGACTACCAGTGTCTTCATTTCTTGGATTCCCGTTTCTTGGCGTCCTCGGCCCATTTCTTGACGATGTACGCTTGACGCTCCGGCAGAACCGCCGAAACCCTCTCGTACCCCTGGGGTAAATTCGTTGCCGCGAACGCGGCCCATACTCGATTCACCGCTTGCGAGACTGCCCCCCTGGACAGGCTCCGCGAAACCACGAACGACGCTTGCGGTTGCCCCTGCACCAACACGCCGTGCGCTATCTCGATAGTTTGCTGGCCCACCTCCAAGCCCTTGATGCACGCTTGAAACTGGGCTTCGGACAGCCGTTTCTTCATGAAATTCACCCATACTTGTTGCTCCGCGCCTAGTTGAACAATGCCGGTGTCAGCCAGCAGCATAGGAAGAAGTTTAGCTAAACTTTTGCGGGCCGTCAAGCGTTTTAGCGGCTAAAATTTGTCTTTCTTTCGGTGCCGGCCGCATAGGTCAAAGCCCCCTAGGCCGATAGACAGAAACAAAGTACGTGAGCATAGTCAGCGCAGCGAAGTGAAGCAGGAACGTAAACCCGGCATGTACGCCTGGCGTGTCCCAGTGGTAGAACATGCGAATGAGCTGGAAAACGCAATCAATCGAAACGATCCATTTCAGGATCGGCCAGACCAGCACCATGACGACCCAAACCGCCTTGACCACGGCCGCGCCCATGCCCGCCTTCACAGGCGTAGGCGCTGGCGTTGCCGCCTTTGGTGCGTCCTCGATGACGGGCTTTGCCCGCCTCGGGAAGTTGATGATGTTCGTCATTGCTTGACCCCTTCTTGCGTTCCAGTTTCTAATACTGGGTGCAGGTGTCCGCGCCTGGGCTTGGGTATGTCAGTACCTTTGCCAAAACGCCCCGGATCACTCCGGGGTGTTTCCTTCCCTACCCAGCGCAGCGTTTCGCCTGCTCTATCACTTCAATCGACCAGTTTCCCTTGGCGTCAGCTTCCAGCGAACACCCACTGGAATACGCCTGTGACCGCAGCGCCTCGGCCTGGCGCGTAAGCTCTGCTGCCTTCAACATCAGTTCGCCGATTTGATTGCGACGGGCTTGGAAAGTGGTTGATGCCACATTCGGAAGCAGGTCGATCCACGGCATGACGCTTGATTTACCCATCGGAGTTCTCCGGTTGTTGACCTGAGTGAATTACCCGGCCTTCAACTGAAGTATAGGGCAAAATGCCCTACTCGTCAAGCGAATTTAGCTAAACTTTACCATCTTTTTTAGCCGCTAAAACTCTTCCCTTGGTGTAAAAACTGGTTTTAAGTCTCCTTCCAAATACACCCCTGGCCCGCGAAGTCGCACAGCAACGCCCACGCCGCATAGGGAATTGCCGAATCCTCGCCGATCCAACGGCGCACCGTTCTATCTCCCTTGGCTCCAAGCCCCAGCACCTTCGCGGCATGCCCTCCGGTGAAGCCCGCAAGGCGCAGCACCTCGCGCACCTCTTCGCCAGTTGGTTGGACCCAGCCACTTGTGGCCGGGCGCAGGCATTCAAGCCTGATGTTTGCCTCTGTCATTGCACAGCTCCTTTCGTCTAAAAATCATTCAAGCACCCGCAGGCCGTCCATGCCGTACACGGTTTGAATGCACCTCGGGTCGGAATCGACAACCCTTCTCCCGTTTCGATTTACCTTATAGGTTACAGGTCTATCGTCATGCGCCCACACCTGGCGCGTATCCGCGCTTACCTTGGTCACGACAATGACTTTACCTATGTCTCTCGAAAAACACGGGTGATGCACGCTGACGATTTCGCACCGCACACCGGGCCGAAAGTCACCAACTTCATTCCTGGCGTCAAACCTTGGCTTGGCATTTGCCGCCCTCGCGGCCTCGATCTTGAGCCGTGCTGCCGCTTCCCATTTCCTGACGACGAAAGCCTGGTGCGTGGTCAAAACCACGTCAACCAGCACGTACCCAGCGGGCACCAGCTCGGGCTTGTCTTCGTCACTCATGGCGTCATGCCTGGGCGCGATACATACGGCTGACCAGCTTACCGTTGACCTGGCGAAACACCACAACGCCCCCGCCGCCTTCCAGCTCGAAGACGTTCACCGTTGGCGCTGCAACCTGGCGCACGATCTGCACGGTTTGAACCAGGGGAGCCGGCGCAAGCGTCGGCCCAGCCGATGCGAGCATCAGCAGGCCAGCGGAACCGGCCACGATGCTTGCCAGCATTGCGGGGGCCGCCAGCGTTGCCGCAGCCAGCACCAGGACACCAAGAATCACGTTCAGCGTTTTCATGTCGATCACTCCTATCAATGTCGCGGGGAAGCCCCGGCGCAAGGCCGGGGCAGGCGGTCAGTCCTTAGTCGATAGCCCGGAAAATCGGGCCGGCCTCGGCGTGCTCGTCCACGAACTCGCGCAGGAAGTGATAGCGGTCGATCAACGCATCCGCAGCATCAGTGCCTTGGATTTCGGCGGCGAGCTGGCCCAGCGCAAACAGCGTCGCAACGATGCCGGCAGCGTCGGCCGACATTTCCCCCTCGAACCCGTTGCCCGACACCTCCAGGTGCAGGCGCTCGGTCAGCCTGGGGGCCATGTAGAAGCCGCCATTGGTCAGGGTGTAGTAGTGCCAATATCCACCGTCGTAGTCCTTGCTCAGTCGGCGCAACCAGGCATAAACCAGGGCTTCGCCTCGAATCATCAGGCGCGGCCCGAAGTAAGAAGGTAGGAAGGTAAGACGTTGGTTATCGGCCACCAGGGACGCGGTAACGGGTTGCTGCTCTTGAGTGTTGTTCATCGGAATGCTCCGGTTGTTGACCTGGGCGAAATGCCCGGCCTTCAAGATGATTATAGGGCAAAATGCCCTATTCTGAAAGTGATTTATCGAATTTATTCGCTCAATTTCCGTATCGTGCCTTGAACTTTGGCCTGCAACTCTTCCAGTCGCTCGATGTCATCCGCCACGTCTTCCTCGTTGGTGCAGTAATCGCGCTTATCCTGAATCAGATTCGCAACAGCGTATTCAAGGCTGAACAACTCATCTTTGGTAAACATCGGTTTTCTCCGGTAGTGACCTGGGCGAAATGCCCGGCCTTCAAGGCAATTATAGGGCAAATTGCCCTAATTCGCAAGCGATTTCGGCTAGTCGATGCGCTCACGGCCCTTGTTGGGGGCGTCTCAGAAAACGGAAAATAAAGCACGGTAAGGATGCGTTGTTGCCTGCGCCTTTGCCTCGGTTCTTTGACACTTGAGGGGCTACACAGGAGGGCTGGCCGTCGCTAACCTTCTTCTTGGAGTAAAACTTTGGGCCTTGGCCTATCCACAAACTTTCATCGAGAGCCTGGGTGGTGGTGTTGAGACCTGGGGAGTCCAGAGGGGCGTAGCCCCTTTGGGCATAGCGCAGCGTAAGCAGGACGAAATAGGCTGTTCCAGGCGCTCGCGCCTGGTTTGGTAGCCCTCAGCGCCTCCGGCGCTGCTCGATTTGGGGTGAGGCCAACGGCCGAGGGGCGTAGCCCCTGGGGGGATGGGAGGCCGCTTGCGGCCGGGTGGGATCGAGAAGGGGGGTGTCCCCCCTTCGGCGTTGATTCATCGCGGCCGCTTCGGGGCATTGCCCGTTTTTTTTGCAGGCTCTTAGTTATAAACCAAAGTTATAAGAATCAGTTAAACCTTCGGTTAAAACCCGGTTAGCATGCCTGAAAAACGCGGCTAAGTCGTTGATACACCAAGGAAAAGCCGCTAGGCGCTGCCCCTCAAGTGTCTATGGATAGCCCCCCAAGTGTCTATAGTCTGCCCCTCAAGGGTCAACGAACGGCCCCTCAAGTGTCTATGGCCGCGCCCCTCAAGTGTCTATAGCGAGGCCAGCTTGCCAACAGGCTTATCCACAGAAACTGTGGGTAAGTGCCTGTTCGGCCGCGAAAAACAGCACCAGGCCGGCGCTCGGTGAAGCTGGCCAGCCTCGCAAAACGGCGTTGCCCCTCAAGTGTCAGCATGGTGCCGCTTGGCCGCGCCCCTCAAGTGTCAATGAACGCCCCTCAAGCGTCACGGTCGGCGAAGTTATGCACTTTTTGTCCACCGGCACCAGCACCAGGTGCCCAACGGGTGCCAAATCTGAGCGATTGCACGTTGAAATCTGACCGATTACACGCGCCTGGCCTGGCGCACCAGGTGCGACCGCTTGGCGAGCTGCTGACACTTGAGGGGCAACGCCGGCCGGCGTCGAATCTGAGTGATTGCACGTCGAAGGAAGCCCCGCCAAGCTGCGTATGGCCCGCTGGCGGGCCTAGAACGAGGCGGGCAAGGGTAGGCATGGGTGATCTATGGAAAGGGCGCTGGAAGCCGTAGGGGCGAGACTCGGCACGAGGCTCGATGCGCAGCACGACATAGCCGGTTTTCGCGTCCGCGAAAATTCCCCTGGTAGGCCCCTCATCTGTCAATGAAAAACGGGAGCCGAAGCCCCCGCTGTTGATCGCCCGTCCACCTGGCCGTCTACCGCTCACAGTAGATTTTGTCCCCGGCCACCCATGACTTCTTGACCAGGCCGCTGCCGGTCAGCTCGTCGCATGCCTTGTTTGTCTGCTCTGTCCACTTCTTGAGCCGATCCGAGTCCGATCCGCACATGAGCCGGAACGACTCCAACAGCATCGGGAACGGCTCGCTGTGCGACACAAAGTAGTCGAACATGCGCCTGGCGGTCGGCGAAAGGGAACGGTACTTCTCCCACTCGAATTTCGAGTAGTACTTGCCGGCGAACAGCACCACCATTTCATCGTCAATCTCGACCTGGCAGCGCGAGTTTTTCTTGCCTCGATCCAGTACGCGAAAGCGATGGATCAGCGACACCGATTCAAGGCGGCCGATCCGACCGGAAATGAACTGCAAGGCTGTCGCCTGCAACCTGGACAAGCATTCCTCGGCCTTGTCGTAATAGCGGCCATTGATCGACCAGCCCAAGTCTTTGCACAGCTCGTAGAACGTGAACGTGACAGGCGAGCCAACAGGGACACGCTTCGCGTACTCCAAGACTTGCTGCCATACCAGCTCGTCATCATCAGCACGCAGCTCGATGCCGGTGTAGGTGATTTCAACGCCCTTGGACAGCACGAAAATCGAGTGAGACTGCCGCGCCACGCGAGGGGTGCGCTTGTTGCGCACGGTGAACAGCGCGGCCCTGGCAAGATCGTTGGGCATGGCCCGCAAGTTATCGGCCCAAGGCGCAATGTCGAACAGCGAAAGCTGTAGCTCCTTGATCTGTGCCTTAGTGGCCTTGAGCGTTGCGGCTTGCTCAAGCTGGTGCGTCTTGTCGGCCAGCTCGGCGACGGCCGTTGAAGGTTTCTTTTTGGGTGTCGTAGCCATGCGTTCCCTCCGGGTCGGTTGAGTAGGCCCGGCGCTGGCTTGCTTGGCCTGGTCTTGTTGATAGTGGCTGTAGAGGGGGGGTAAATTTCCTGGCTGTAGACCGTGGCCCAGTATTCGTCTGTCAGGGAAGGCGAGGGCGCTACGGTCTGCGGGGAGCTGGGTTCCGCTGCCGGGAATTGAATCAACGCGGCCGCGTTGAAGGGCTGTTGATGGCCCTGGCTTGATGCTTTGCGCGAAGCGGCGGTTTTGGAAGCGACCTCGGCAGCACTCGCCGGGTCGATGCCTCCGGCAATGAGTCGTTTCCTGTACTCTTCTTCGTCAAAGAAATCAAGGGTCATAGGGCGCATCATCCAGGAAATTTACTCGCCGTTGGCGGGCGCGCTGTTGCGGCCGCCCGGTGTCTTCGTTTCCAGATACTCGATGTACTCGGCGACGAAATCAGTACCGTACACGGTTTGCCCGTCTTTCTGGTGTTCGGTATTCTCGATGCGCCCCTCGACAAAAACCTTGGAACCTTTGCCAAGGTATTTGCCGGCGTTCTCGGCGGTCTTGCCCCAGCACTTGATGCGGAAAAAATTGCTCTTCTCTTGCTTGACGCCGCCCGCGTCACGCCATGTTTGATTGACGCCAAGATCGAAAACGGCTCGCGCATCGCCTCCGGGTGTATACCGAACCTCGCTATCGCGGGTAAGATTACCGATAAATTGGAATTTGTTCAGACTCACAAAGGCTCTCCTTGATTGGACAAGCCTACAGTTTAGCTAAACATATATCCACCGTCAAGAACTTTAGCGGCTAAAATTTGCAGCCGCACAACGTAAGGCAAACGGCCTGTGTACAACCAAATACTATTTACAAACGTGCTACGGCTGCTCGAAGAGCTGGGCATGACAAAGAACGAACTCGCACAGAAGTCGGGCATTTCCGTTTCCTTTCTCTCTGACCTGACCAATGGGAAAGCTAATCCATCGCTCAAGATCATGGAAGCGATTGCGGAAGCATTAGAAACACCACTGCCTACCCTGCTAGAACTCACTGACTTGGATCGGGCGACCTTGGACGCTCTTGCGGGAGGGCACGCGCCCCGCAGCCTTCCCGAAGGCTTCCTACGTGTCTCCGCAATCCTGACGGAATTTCAGGCTTACAACGTGCGCCAGTGGGATCAGGAGAACCGCAAGCATTTACAAGACAAGAAGCCGAACAAGGGCTAACTCCAGGGAAGAAATTTAGCGGCTAAAAAGTGAGGCTCTGGCATGCAAGGTGCCAGACGCGCCAACCAGGCGAAAACACTGGCTCGCTTCCGCATTGCGGCATGTCTCGTCGTCACCAAGGACGACAGCAGGCAGACCACGGCCGCAACGGACATTTCAATTTTGTTGTTTAGTTTTTTGTTTCGGTATATCCTTTGTCGTGTAGAATGCATGGCAACACATACCGGGATGAGAACCGAATGACCGAACCAGAAGACCAATACGCAAGCGTCAAAGACCGCGCTAAGAAGAAGCTCGAACGAGACATGGGGCCGCTGCTTCTTGATGCGCTCCATGACCCCAAGACCGTCGAGCTGATGCTCAATGCTGATGGCAAGCTGTGGCAAGAGCGCCTTGGTGAAGGCATGAAGTGCATCGGCACGCTGCGCACTGCGCAGGCCGAAGCGATCATCAAAACCGTTGCCGGCTACCACGGCAAGGAAATCACGCGGGTCAAGCCGATCATCGAAGGGGAGTTGCCCCTTGATGGTTCGCGCTTCGCCGGTCAGCTCCCGCCCATTGTTCCCGCGCCCACATTCGCGATTCGTAAGAAGGCCATCGCCATCTTCACGCTTGAACAGTACGTGTCGGCCGGCATCATGACCACGGCGCAATACGACTCACTGAAAGCGGCGGTTAAGAACCATCGCAACATCTTGGTAATTGGCGGCACCGGCTCGGGCAAGACCACGTTGGTCAACGCCATCATCAATGAAATGGTGCTTTGCAACCCCGCCGAACGGGTTTGCATCATTGAAGACACGGGCGAAATTCAGTGCGCTGCTGAGAACTTCGTGCAGTACCACACGTCGCTTGACGTGAGCATGACGGCCCTCCTGAAAGTCATTCTGCGCATGCGCCCTGACCGCATCCTGGTCGGCGAAGTGCGCGGCCCCGAAGCCCTCGATTTGCTCGATGCCTGGAACACCGGGCATGAGGGCGGCGCGGCAACTCTCCACGCCAACAACCCAATGGCTGGCCTGGCTCGTTTGAAGTCGCTCATTACCCGCAATGAGTCGGCTCCATCCGATATTGAACCGCTGATAGGCGAGGTGGTTCATGTCGTCGTCCACATCGCCCGAACCTCGGATGGTCGTCGCGTGCAGGAAATTCTTGAAATTTCCGGCTACGAAAACGGCCGCTACATCACACGCACTCTCTAAAAGGAGCTATGCCCAACCACAGAGAAACAAGTCTTTCTACCAGCACTCGCAGTTCAACAATCCAAACCTCTTTAGGAGTAAACCAAATGCAATTCACCCTGTCCCGTCAACCCGTTGCACTGAACCGCAACACCCTTTTTCAGCTTGGCCTGTTCCTCTTCCTGGCGTTCATCTTCTTGGCCCCGCAGCATGCATTTGCATCGACCGGCACGGGCGGTTCTCTGCCCTATGAATCCTGGCTGACCAACTTGCAAAACTCAGTTACCGGCCCGGTGGCGTTCGCGCTGTCGATCATCGGCATCGTTGTTGCGGGCGGCGTCTTGATCTTCGGCGGCGACCTCAACGGCTTCTTCCGCACCTTGATTTTCCTGGTGCTTGTCATGGCCCTGCTGGTCGGCGCTCAGAACGTCATGAGCACCTTCTTCGGTCGCGGCGCTGAAATCGCATCCTTGGGCAATGCAGTGATCCAGCAAGCCCAAGCGGCCGCCTCGCTCGTTACTGGTCGGATGGTGGCCTAAATGTCCCTGCGCACGATCCCCATTCGGCGGGCCGGTAATCGACACAACCTGTTCATGGGTGGAGATCGTGAACTGGTGATGTTCGCCGGCCTGCTGGCATTCGCGCTAATTTTTAGCGCGCAAGAACTGAGGGCAACGGTGGTCGGGCTTTTGCTGTGGTTCGGTGCGCTTTTCGCGTGCTGGCTTATGGCGAAGTCCGATCCCAAGATGCGCTTCGTCTATCTGCGTAGCCGCAAGTACAAGCGTTACTACGCCGCTCGAAGCACACCCTTCCGAGTGAATCCAAACAGCCAAGGGAAGCAATACAAATGATCCAAACCATCGCAATAACAATTGCGGCCCTGGGCGTGGTGATGCTGCTCGTTCTGTATTCACGCATTCGTGCCGTGAATGACGAAATCGAGTTGCGCAAACACCGCTCCACCGCTGCCGGGTTCGCTGACTTACTCAACTACGCTGCCGTGGTCGATGACGGCGTGATCGTGGGTAAGAACGGTGCCTTCATGGCCGCCTGGCTGTACCAGGGCGACGACAACGCAAGCAGCACTGATGAACAGCGGGAAATGGTGTCGTTCCGCATCAATCAAGCCCTCTCTGGCCTCGGTAATGGCTGGATGGTGCATGTCGATGCGGTGCGCCGACCGGCTCCGAAATACTCTGAACGCACGCTCTCTCATTTCCCCGATGCGGTATCGGAAGCGATTGATGAAGAGCGGCGTCGGCTGTTTGAAAGCCTGGGCACGATGTACGAGGGCTATTTCGTACTGACAGTGACCTACTTCCCGCCATTGCTTGCGCAAAAGAAGTTTGTCGAGCTGATGTTCGATGATGACGCCGTGGCCCCGAACCACAAGGCGCGCACCCAAGGCTTGATTGACCACTTCAAACGCGAGTGTCTGAGCATTGAATCGCGTCTGTCGTCGGCGGTGAAGCTCAATCGCCTGCGCGGCCAGAAAGTCACCAATGAAGACGGCTCCACTGTCACCCATGATGACTTTCTTCGCTGGCTGCAATTCTGCTGCACCGGCCTGAACCATCCAGTGCAGCTCCCCAGCAATCCCATGTACCTTGACATGCTGATTGGTGGGCAAGAAATGTGGGCTGGCGTGGTGCCGAAAATCGGCCGCAAGTTCGTCCAGGTCGTCGCCATTGACGGTTTCCCCTTGGAGTCAACACCAGGCATCTTGACGGCCCTTGGTGAGCAACCTTGCGAATACCGCTGGTCGTCGCGTTTCATCTTCATGGACAGCCATGAAGCCGTCGCGCACCTGGACAAGTTCCGCAAGAAGTGGAAGCAAAAGATTCGCGGCTTCTTCGACCAGGTTTTCAACACCAACAGCGGCACCGTTGACCAGGATGCTATGTCGATGGTGGCTGACGCCGAATCGGCCATTGCTGAGACGAATAGCGGCCTCATCGCACAGGGCTACTACACCAGCGTCGTCGTCCTCATGGACGAGGACCGCGAAAAGCTGGAAACAGCCGCTCGGTCGGTGGAAAAGGCCGTCAACCGCATTGGCTTCACCGCCCGCATCGAAACCATCAACACCCAAGACGCTTTCTTGGGTTCGCTGCCTGGTCATGGCGTCGAGAACGTGCGTCGGCCGCTCATCAACACGATGAACCTGGCCGATTTGCTGCCGACAAGCACCATCTGGACAGGCACCAACTACGCGCCGTGCCCGATGTACCCACCACTGGCCCCGCCCCTCATGCAGTGCGTTACGCACGGTGCTACGCCGTTCCGCTTCAACCTGCATATCCGCGACCTCGGGCACTCGTTGATGTTCGGCCCGACACGGGCCGGTAAATCAACGCACCTGGGCATCATCGCCTTGCAGTTCCTGCGCTACGAAGGCATGTCGGTCTATGCCTTCGACAAGGGCATGTCGATGTACCCGACGACGAAAGCTGTGCGTGGCAATCACTTCTCAGTTGCCGCCGACGATAGCAAGCTGGCGTTCTGCCCCTTGCAGTTCCTTGGCACCAAGGGCGACCGCGCTTGGGCGATGGAATGGATCGACACCATCTTGGCCCTCAACGGCGTAATGACCACACCCGGCCAACGCAACGAAATCGGCAACGCCATCATGAGCATGCACGAGAGCGGGGCGCGCACCCTCTCCGAGTTCGTGCTGACGATCCAGGACGAAACCATCCGTGAAGGCATCAAGCAATACACGGTGGACGGCATGATGGGCCACTTGCTCGATGCCGAAAGCGATGGCTTGTCGCTCTCGAAGTTCACGACCTTTGAAATCGAAGAGTTGATGAACCTCGGCGAGAAATTCGCGCTGCCGGTGTTGCTGTACCTATTCCGTCGCATCGAGCGCAGCCTTGTCGGCCAGCCCGCCGTCATCATCCTTGACGAAGCCTGGATCATGTTGGGCCACCCCGTGTTCCGCGACAAGATCAGGGAATGGCTCAAAGCATTTGCCAAGAAGAATTGCCTTGTCCTGCTGGCGACTCAAAGCCTGACCGACGCCGCCAACAGCGGCATCTTGGATGTGATCGTGGAATCCACGGCCACCAAGATTTTCTTGCCGAACGTCTACGCCCGCGACGAAGACACGGCCGCTTTGTATCGCCGCATGGGCCTCAATTCGCGACAAATCGAAATTCTCGCGACAGCCATTCCGAAGCGTCAGTACTACTGCGTTTCGGAAGCCGGCCGACGCCTTTATGACTTGGCCCTTGGCCCCCTCGCGCTCGCCTTTGTCGGTGCAACCGACAAAGAATCCATTGCCACTATTCAGCGCCTTGAAGCGAAGTATGGCGATGACTGGACGCACGAATGGTTGGCAGGCAGGGGATTGAAACTCAACGACTACGGAGTACCAGCATGAGCATTGCAGAAACGATCAAGGGCTTGATCCTCAAAAAGCCCAGCAACAGCGACCAGCGCCGTAACAGCAAGCCGCTGGACGGCGGTAGACGCCAAGGGGAGAACGAAAACCCATACTTAGCCGCCCGCCGCACCTGGAACGATCAGGCGGCCGCCAACGTGGCGAACCGTCAAATGTGGCAGGTGCTCGGCATCCTGGCCTTGATGATTGCACTGGCTGGCGTCGGAGGTGTGATCTACATCGGCAGTCAATCGAAGTTTGTGCCGTATGTGGTTGAGGTGGACAAGCACAGCCAAACCATCGCTGTTGCACCGGCCCAGCGGGCCGGTGATGTCGATCCGCGTGTGGTGCATGCAAGCGTGGCCACCTTCATCAGTGACATTCGCATGGTGACGCCTGACGTGGCCTTGCAGCGCAAGGCCGTCTATCGCATCTATTCGATGCTGTCATCCAAGGATGCATCGACGGCCAAGGCAAATGACTGGCTGAACGGCACCGAAGACAGCAGCCCGTTCAGGCGCGCCGAAAAGGAAACCGTCAGCATCGAAATTACTTCGGTGCTGCCGCAAACGCCTGATACCTGGCAAGTGGACTGGGTTGAAACCGTGCGCGATAGGCAAGGCGTCGTGAAGGGCCAGCCCTACAAGATGCGTGCGCTCGTCACGGTCTACACCGTTCAAACAACACCGCAAACCACGGAAGACCAAATTCGGAATAACCCGCTTGGCATCTATGTCCGTGATTTCTCCTGGTCGAAACAAGTTTAAGGGGCACTAACCATGAAAAAGTCTATTTTCGCAATGATCCTGGGCGCTGCGCCCCTTCTCGCTCTGGCCGCTGGTGACAACCCGGCTGATGCCTACTTCTCAAAGCAAAACCCGGTTTTGACGCCACAGGAAAAAGCCGCTGTCTCCATCGCGCAAAAGTGGCAGGCGGCCAGCGCCACCGGCATGAAGCCAGTCGCCGGCCCGGAAGGCTCTGTTCGGTTCGTGTACGGCGCGCAGCAAATCAATGTGGTGTGCGCCGTCCTGCAAGTTTGCGACGTCGAGTTGCAGCCCGGCGAACAGGTCAACAACCTGAATGTGGGTGATCCTCGCTTTACGGTCGAGCCGTCGATTAGCGGCGTCGGCGCTGGCGAAGTGCAGCACCTAATCATCAAGCCGTTGGATGTGGGCCTTGATACCTCGCTCGTGGTCACGACGAACCGCCGCACCTATCACATTCGTTTGCGCTCGCACCGCACTGAGTTCATGCCGCGTGTGGGCTTCACTTATACGGAAGACGCCGTTGCCAAGTGGGACGCGATCAGAACCCGTGAAGTGAAGGAAAAGCAGGAACGCACGATTCCCAAGACAGGCGAGTACCTGGGCGACCTGAATTTCAATTACGAGGTCACGGGTAGCGCGGCCTGGAAGCCGGTTCGTGTCTACAACGATGGCACCAAGACCATCCTTCAAATGCCTACGGCCATGTCCCAAACCGAAGCGCCCACGCTGCTTGTGGTGCGCAAGGATGGCGGTCTGTTCACGGACGATGAAACCGTGATGGTCAATTACCGCGTGCAAGGTGATCGCTACATCGTGGATACGATTTTCGACAAGGCCATCTTGATTGCCGGCGTCGGTAGCAGCCAAGACAAAGTAACCATCGTCAAGGGGAAATAATCATGCGCAAATTCTTCCTCCTGGCGTTGCTCCTGGCCGGCCTGGCCGGCTGCGCAACAGCGCCCGCGCCGTATGGCAACTTCGTCCAAAACAGCGCCCAAGCGAATGACAAGAAAGTAGTCGATGACGTGGTGAAAAAGCTCGCGGCTCTGTACCCACCGGCCAGCACGCGCTTTGACCTCCAACACGTCACCCCGGACTTCTTCGGCACCCGCCTGGTCGAGTCCATGCGCGCCAAGGGCTATGCCGTCATGGAGTTCAAACCTGAATCCAAGACGGCCAGCGCCGCCAGCTCGGTGTCGGAACCGTCAGCACCGGCCACGCCTGGCTTGACGCTCTCGTACATCGTGGATCAGGCCAAAGGCTCCGATCTGTACCGGGTCACGTTGGTTATCAATCGCCAGCAATCACTTGATCGCGTCTACCAGGTAGCGCAAGACGGCGTGATCTATCCCGCTGGCTACTGGGTACGGAAGGAGTAATCAACTATGAGCGATACCAAAGAAGATCAAATGTCGCCCGACGCTTCGCCTGGCGAAGTGACAAAGAAGGCTGGCGTCCGTCGCGTCAACAACATGCCCATGTACATCGTGGGCGCGTTGATGGGCGTGTTTCTGCTGGTGATGGTGTTGGTTGCTGCGGATCGGGCCGCGAAGCAAAACCAGGCACCCGAAGCCGTGGCTGAGAAAGCCGGGAGTACCAGCATGTTCGCCAAGGAAATCGCAGGCGACCGGCAGGACGGAATCATCCAGCCGAAGGCCGCCGCTCCGCTCGCCATTCCTGGCGACCTGGCCCCTCCGACGCCTAGCGCCGTTGCCATTGCAAGGCCGGGCGACCTCGATACGCCACCGACGCCGCCGAATTCGGCCGGCAACCAGCGGCTGAATGCGCCGGGATCGAGCGGGCCAAGCGATGACGAACGCAACCGCATCCGCATCATGAAGATGCAGCAGTTCGATGAAGCGGTGAAGGCAAAGACCAGCGTCAATGCAACGGCCCCACGCAGCACGGGTAGCTCGGGTAGCGCGGGCTACAGCGGGGCACCAATGACTCGCGATGAGCAACTTGCCCGCTTGGCCGCCGTTCGTCAACAGATCGACGCCAGCACCCGCGACGATCCCACTGCGGCCTACAAGGCCCGTCTGGCGCAGCTACAGACTTCCGGGGCGGGTTCGGCCGGGTCTGGTAGCGGTTCGAGCGGTGCGCCCCAGTTGCTCCAAACAGCGGCCAATGGCTCGAACCCAATGGCGCAGTTCGCCAACGCAGGACAGGGCGACCGCTGGAAGATGGATTCCCAGCCGGAGGCCCCGCGTTCGTCTTACGAGTTGCGTGCTGGTTTTGTTGTACCTGCCACCTTGATTTCTGGCATCAACTCCGAATTGCCGGGGCAAATCATGGGGCAAGTGGCGCAGAACGTGTACGACACGGCGACCGGCAAATATCTGTTGATTCCGCAAGGCTCGCGCCTTGTGGGCCAGTATTCAAGTGCCGTCGCGTATGGGCAAGCCCGCGTTCTCGTGGCCTGGCAGCGAATTGTTTTCCCCGATGGCAAAGCAATGGATATTGGTTCAATGCCCGGCGCTGACAGCGCCGGCTATGCGGGCTTCAATGACCAAGTAAACAACCATTATTTCCGCTTGTTCGCCTCGGCATTCCTCATGTCTGGCGTTACCGCTGGTATCTCTATGAGTCAGCCGCAAAAGAACGCCACGACGCAACAAACTGCCAGTAGCGCGATGAGTGAAGCCCTCGGTCAGCAACTTGGTCAAGTCACTGCGCAGTTGATTGCCAAGAACATGAATATCGCCCCAACGCTCGAAATTCGTCCGGGCTATCGCTTCAACGTCATGGTTACCAAAGATATGACGTTTTCCAAGCCGTATCAGGCATTTGACTACTAACCAGGAGAATTGATTATGAAGACGTTCACCAAGAAAGTTTTAGCCGCTAAAGTCGCTCTCGTGATGGCAATTACTGCCGTCCCTGGCGTCATGACTCCGGCCTACGCCGGCATCCCCGTTATTGACGGCGCGAACTTGACGCAAACGGTCATGTCGGCCATTGAAAACGTGGCGCAAACGCTCAAGCAGATTCAGCAGTATCAAACGCAGTTGCAGCAGTACGAAAACATGATCCAGAACACGGTGGCACCCGCCGCCAATATTTGGGATCAAGCGCAGTCCACCATGAACAGCCTGCGCGGTTCAATTGATACGTTGAATTACTACAAAAACAATTTGGGCAGCATCGACAACTACCTGGCTAAGTTTCAAGACACGTCCTATTACCGCAGCTCACCTTGCTACACCGCCGCAGGCTGCACGCCCGCGCAATGGGCAGCAATGGCCGATTCGCAGCGCCTCGGTTCGGAAGCCCAAAAGAAGGCAACCGACGCGCTCTTTAAGGGATTGGATAGACAGCAGGACGCGATGCAAAGCGATGCCAGCCAGTTGCAACGGCTGCAATCGTCGGCTCAAGGCGCAACCGGCCAAATGCAAGCCATCGGCTACGCAAACCAACTCGCCAGCCACCAAGCTAACCAGCTCTTGCAAATTCGCGGGTTGCTGATTGCACAGCAAAACGTCATCGCGACGCGAAATACTGCCCTGGCTGACCGTGAGGCCAAAGAGGACGCTGCCGCCGCCCAACTCCGCCAGGGCACCTATCGCGCCAGCCCGGCGCAAAGCTACTAGGAGGGCAGGAGATGCGCACACAACGACTTACAGCGTTGATCGCGGCCGCAGCTTTTGCGGCCACGCTCGCCGGCTGCGACAAGGCACCTGAGCCGCAGGTAGCAAGCCCGGATTGCGCGCCTCTAGCTTCAATGACTGAGGCGCAGAAAGCAGACCCGGCATTCCAAGCGGAACTTCTCAAGAAGTGCCCACGCGCCGGCACCGCGTTCAAACCCAGCCCGAATAAAAGCTATTGAGGTTCAAGATGACTAAATCGCCAGCCATTTTCAAAAGCGTCGCTATCCCGTTATTTGTGTGGCTGGCGCTCTTTTCTGTCAGCGCACATGCCGCTATCGACAATGCCGGTGTTCTCGATACCGTCATGACGCGATACCAAGCGGCAGCAAGCACCTGGAGTTCGGTTATATCGGCTCGTGCAACGTGGCTGTTTTGGGTGCTTGCCACCATCAGCATGGTATGGACGTTCGGCATGATGGCCTTGCGCAAGGCCGACATAGCCGAGTTCTTTGCCGAATTTATCCGCTTCACCGTCACCACAGGCTTCTTCTGGTGGTTGCTTTCAAACGGGCCGGCGATGGCGACAGGCATCATGGGTAGCCTGCGCACTATCGCAGCGAATGCCAGCGGCAACCCGACAACGCTTTCACCGTCCGGTATTGTCGATATTGGCTTCGACATATTCTTTAAGGTTCTCGATCAGTCCTCGGTGTGGAAGCCGATGGACAGCTTAGCCGGCATGCTAATTAGCGCAGTCATTTTGGTCGTACTCGCGCTAGTCGCCGTGAATATGTTGATTCTTTTGATAAGCGGCTGGATTTTGGCCTACGCCGGCATATTCATCCTGGGCTTTGGTGGTGCGAAGTGGACTTCTGAAATGGCAATTGGCTATTTCAAGAGTGTTCTCGGCGTGGCGCTCCAACTCATGACGATGGTTCTACTGGTAGGCATCGGTAAATCCTTCGTTGACCAGTATTACACCGCCATGAGCGCCGGTATCAGCTTGAAAGAACTGGGCGTGATGTTGATTGTGGCGGTTGTTCTGCTTGCGCTCGTCAACAAGGTGCCGCCTCTGATTGGTGCGCTGTCTGGTGGGCATATTCACGCGCTAGGGCAGGGCTTTGGTGCCGGCGCTGCGATAGGCGCGGCC